>OOBP01000034.1_pt1 | contig 208261 bp, 182 predicted proteins | sample 1671681 | NCBI WGS metagenome assembly OOBP01 (sample SAMN06348181, study PRJEB24527) | human gut metagenome
GCATAAAGAGAAATTAACAAATGTTAATCCACCCCCCAAGAATTACAACTGAGCCGGTAGTTCGTTGGACGCGGCAATCAGCGCTTTCAGAGGAACACGCACCGTAAATTGTCCGTTGCGATATATCTTTTCATTGATTACTGTCAAAAGAGAATTTTGGATAGCAGGACCGGCTTTCTATATTTCATCCAGGAAGACAATCGATGCTGTCGGCAGGTATCCTTTTGTAATACGTTCGTATGTATCTTCATCTTTCAATTTTGAGATGGAGACGGGGCCGAATATTTCATCCGGTGTACTGAAACGAGACATCAGATATTCAAAAGCATCCGCATCTTTAAAAGCCAGTTTGAGCCTGCGCGCCACTAAGCTCTTGGCTACTCCCGGAGGGCCCAATAGAAAGATACTTTCACCTGCCATGGCAGATAATAGGGAGAGTGCGATGGTATGTTCTTTTTCGAATACTCCCTCATTGAGGGATTTCAGCAGTTGGGTGATATGGGATTTGATTGACTTCATGCGACAGATGATTTCATGTGTTGTTAGCAGGAGGCAAAGATACAAGAATTCTTTGAAATAGACTTCATTGGGGGGATTTACCCCTAGATTTAGGCAATTTCCTCCCGATAAGTAGGAGTTTTCAGTTTCATAAGGAAAATTCATTCTCTACTTTTGTTCTATCGAAAGATAAATGATAGATAATAATTAGAGAACCGTTAAAAATAAAGGAATATGAAAACGAACACATTTAAATACTTCGGTTTGGCTTTGATGGCTATATTGATGGTAAGTTTTACCTCTTGCGAAGTGGAAATAGACAGTTTCTATGATGATGATAATAATGGTGCAGGATACTATAATCGTTCGGCTGATTTGTGTAGCCGTACCTGGGTTAGTTTCTACCGGGACATGGACGGTAACTATTGCCGTCAGGAACTGGATTTCTTTTTAGATCGTACGGGAATTGACTATATACGGGTGGAATATCCTAACGGGACAGTAGAGCAGTATGAATATAATTTCCGTTGGAACTGGGAGAATTATGCGCAGACTTCCATTCGTATGTCATACGGACCGAATGATGTTTCATACCTGGATGATGTGTACATCGGTGGAAACAGGTTAAGCGGTTATCTGGACGGACGAAATAACTTTGTGGAGTTTCAGGGGAAATGATGAAAGATAAAACGGAAAGAAACAGAGGGAAAAAGATCGTTTGAGGGATAACAAGATGCAGGTGAAAAGAGAAGGATAAGATAGTTAAGATAGAAATAGGATAGTTATTAGGAACAAAATAATAGGTAACGGAGTAAAAGGGTAATCAATAAGATTTCAGGATATATGATTCAGGGTATAAATAGGGCGCGAAATGAAAGCTTAAAAGTTTTGAACCGGACTAAATAGTTTTTATCTTTGCGCCCTATTAGTTTTTATATACATGGAGTGGTTATATAGTCTATTTCTCGAACATTCTGCCTTACAGGCTGTTGTGGTACTTTCATTGATTTCTGCCATTGGTCTGGGCTTGGGAAGAGTGCATTTCTGGGGAGTTTCCCTGGGAGTCACTTTTGTTTTTTTTGCAGGCATCCTCGCCGGCCATCTCGGGCTTTCGGTCGATCCGCAGATGTTGAACTACGCAGAAAGTTTCGGACTGGTCATTTTCGTTTATTCTCTCGGTTTGCAAGTCGGTCCCGGTTTCTTTAGCTCTTTCCGCAAAGGAGGGGTGACATTGAATATGCTGGCATTGGGAGTTGTTCTGTTGGGAACATTGTTGACGGTGGTGGCCAGTTATGCGACAGGTGTCTCTCTTCCTGATATGGTTGGTATCCTTTGTGGAGCAACGACGAATACTCCGGCGTTGGGAGCTGCACAACAAACATTGAAACAGATGGGAATGGACAGCAGTACTCCTGCTTTAGGATGTGCGGTAGCCTATCCGATGGGGGTAGTTGGTGTAATCCTTGCCGTTTTATTAATTCGCAAAGTGCTGGTTCGCAAAGAAGACTTGGAGATAAAAGAGAAAGACGATGCGAACAAAACCTACATTGCAGCGTTTCAAGTACACAATCCTGCTATTTTCAATAAAAGCATCAAGGATATAGCTCGCATGAGTTACCCGAAGTTTGTCATCTCCCGCTTATGGCGTGACGGACATGTAAGTATTCCGACTTCTGACAAGATATTGAAGGAAGGTGACCGTTTGCTGGTGGTAACTGCGGAGAAAGATGCTTTGGCCTTGACCGTGCTTTTTGGTGAACAGGAAAATACGGATTGGAATAAAGAGGACATTGACTGGAATGCGATTGATAGTGAATTGATTTCGCAACGTATTGTCGTTACCCGCCCTGAACTGAATGGTAAGAAACTCGGTTCACTCCGGTTGAGAAATCATTATGGGATTAACATCAGTCGCGTTTACCGGTCGGGTGTGCAGTTGCTTGCTACTCCGGGATTGGTACTTCAATTAGGAGACCGCCTGACGGTAGTGGGAGAGGCTGCTGCTATTCAGAATGTGGAGAAAGTACTTGGAAATGCTGTAAAAAGTTTGAAAGAACCCAATCTGGTTGTTGTGTTTATCGGCATCGTACTCGGTTTGGCATTGGGGGCGATTCCTTTCTCTTTTCCGGGTGTCAGTACTCCTGTGAAGCTGGGATTAGCGGGTGGACCGATTATCGTTGGTATCCTTCTGGGAACTTTTGGACCACGGATACACATGATTACTTATACCACCCGTAGTGCGAATCTGATGCTGCGTGCCTTGGGACTTTCCATGTACCTTGCTTGTCTGGGACTGGATGCCGGAGCTCATTTTTTTGACACCGTATTCCGTCCGGAAGGTTTGTTATGGATTGCTTTAGGGGCCGGATTGACTATTGTTCCAACCGTACTAGTCGGGTTTGTGGCTTTCAAGATGATGAAGATTGATTTCGGTACTGTATCTGGCATGTTGTGCGGAAGTATGGCAAATCCGATGGCACTGAACTATGTAAACGATACAATTCCCGGCGACAACCCATCCGTGGCCTATGCGACCGTTTATCCGCTGTGTATGTTTCTGCGGGTAATTATCGCTCAAGTGTTGTTAATGTTCTTGTTGAATTGAGAAATAATTGTAAATAGTAAAATAGTAAATAGAATGACTGTTCAAAGTAACATAACTCCTGAAAGCATTGTGAATGATCTCCGTTACCTGCAACTGCTTTCCCGAAGTTTTCCTACCATTGCTGATGCTAGTACGGAAATAATCAACTTAGAGGCTATCTTAAATCTACCTAAAGGGACGGAACATTTCCTGACTGATATTCATGGAGAATATGAAGCTTTTCAGCATGTACTGAAAAATGCTTCCGGTGCGGTAAAACGTAAAGTAAATGAAATATTCGGCAACACTCTTCGTGAAGCTGAAAAGAAAGAAATCTGTACTTTGATTTACTATCCCGAAGAGAAACTGCAATTGGTGAAGGCCCGTGAAAAGGATCTGGATGATTGGTATCTGATTACGCTGAACCAATTGGTGAAGGTCTGTCAGAACGTGTCTTCCAAATATACTCGTTCGAAGGTTCGTAAATCACTGCCTGCCGAATTCTCTTATATCATTCAGGAGTTATTGCACGAATCGTCTATCGAACCGAATAAGCATGCTTATATTAATGTAATTATCAGCACAATTATCACTACGAAGCGTGCCGACGATTTCATTATCGCTATGTGTAATCTGATTCAGCGCTTGACTATTGATTCTCTTCATATCGTAGGTGATATTTACGACCGTGGTCCTGGTGCGCATATCATTATGGATACATTGTGTAATTACCACAATTTCGATATTCAATGGGGAAATCATGATATTCTCTGGATGGGAGCAGCTTCCGGTAATGATAGTTGTATCGCTAACGTGATACGTATGTCTATGCGCTATGGTAATCTGGGGACACTTGAAGACGGATACGGAATCAATTTGCTTCCATTGGCTACTTTTGCAATGGATACGTATGCCGATGATCCTTGCACGATTTTCATGCCGAAAATGAACTTTGCCGATGCTCATTATAATGAGAAGACTTTGCGTTTGATTACTCAAATGCATAAAGCCATTACCATTATCCAGTTTAAGCTGGAAGCTGAAATCATCGACCGCCGTCCGGAATTCGGAATGGCTAATCGTAAACTTCTGGAGAAGATTGATTTTGAACGCGGCGTCTTTGTATATGAAGGAAAAGAATATGCTTTGCGCGATACCAACTTCCCGACTGTAGACCCGGCAAATCCTTACCGATTGACTGAAGAAGAACGTGAATTGGTAGAAAAGATTCATTATTCATTTATGAATAGTGAGAAATTGAAGAAGCACATGCGTTGTCTGTTTACCTATGGCGGCATGTATCTGGTTTCAAACTCGAATCTTCTTTATCATGCTTCTGTTCCTCTGAATGAGGATGGCAGCTTTAAACATGTCAAAATACGTGGTAAGGAATACTGGGGACATAAATTGCTGGATAAAGCCGATCAATTGATCCGTACCGCTTATTTCGATGAAGAAGGAGAGGAGGATAAGGAATTTGCTATGGATTATATCTGGTATATGTGGTGTGGCCCGGAAGCTCCTTTGTTTGATAAAGATAAGATGGCGACTTTTGAGCGTTATTTTGTAGAAGATAAAGAGTTGCATAAAGAAAAGAAAGGCTATTATTACACATTGCGTAACCGGGAAGATATTTGTGACCAGATTTTGACAGAGTTTGGAGCTTCAGGGCCTCATTCGCATATTATCAACGGTCATGTGCCTGTGAAAACGATTCAGGGGGAACAACCTATGAAAGCCAATGGCAAGCTTTTCGTTATTGATGGCGGTTTTTCAAAAGCTTATCAGCCGGAAACGGGAATTGCGGGGTATACGCTTGTTTATCATTCTCATGGTATGCAACTCGTACAGCACGAACCATTCCAGTCTCGTCAGAAAGCCATTGAAGAGGGGCTTGATATCAAATCGACCAACTTCGTTCTCGAATTTAATTCGCAACGAATGATGGTGAAAGATACCGATAAGGGAAAAGAACTAGTGACTCAAATACAGGATTTGAAGAAACTGCTTGTTGCTTATCGTACTGGTCTGATAAAAGAAAAAGTGTGATAGATTGAAATGATAAGGGCTTAAAACCATCATTTATCATTTGATAGTTTTAGTAATGCTTAAAATATAGTGTCTTTATTTACTTGATACATAAGGAAAAGTGCAATTCATTATTAATATTGAATTGCACTTTTATTATTAATGCCCGTTATATTCCATACTATACATATCAAAGCCTTTGGCCCAATAGTCTCTTTGGATTTCTTTCAGTGTGAATCCTTGCTTTTCGTAGAATTTATAGGCTAATTGTGAAGTTCTAACGGTTATTTTTTGAATACCATCAATGGACTTTAATATTTCAATTCTATATTTTAATAATTGTGCTCCTAACGATTTGCCTTGGTACTGGGGATGTATGATATCCCAACTTATTTTTCCGCTGGCTTTATCCTTTGTAAAATTTATTCCGCCACAGCCTACAACCTTCTTGTTGAGTAATAGAACAAAATAAAGTTCACGTTCGCTATCCAGATAGTTACTAAAATCAGCTTCTTCTTTCGGTGCAAAATATGCAGGCGTGTTCTGTCTGATTAAATCTATTACAGCATTCTTATCTGTTGGCTGGTATTCTCTAATTGTAGTTATGTTCATCTCAACGTTCATTGTAATTTTATTTAGAAAAGAACAATGCCTGCTTCTATAATCGCTCCTTTATCGTAATTGCTTGATTTATTATAGAATCTGGTTAGCCCATAACCGCCTGTTGCAAAGATACCGAACTTTCTGGTAAATTGATATTCCAGATTGGCACGTGCCTGCAATGCATATAAACGTTTTGGAATCACCTCGTCTTTGTTATCGAAAGCCTCGATATGCTGGTAGCCAAGGTCTCCGCTGATGGATAAGCCTTTGTAAAGAGTGAAGGACAAGCCGGCACGATAGGATGCACTTGCCGAAAACTTATCATTCAATCCCTGATACATGGAGCCGATTCCCAGAATGGTATAAAACAATTGGTTCTTGAAGCGTACACCTATATTGGCAGGCGTAGCATTTCCACCATACACCATCATTTGCACTCTTGTATCAGGATTCGCATTAACCAATCCGAGTTGGAATCCCTTCATATCTTCCTTGTAATAATTGACAAGGCCAATTTGAAGCCCGCGGGCCTGCGTTGCATAATTACATAATGCTATTTGCACCCCATTCAGTTTCGATGCGGTTATATTGGCAATTCCTGCCATCTGCAAGCCGTTCATGTGTTCGCCTACTACATTCAAAAGCCCGGAAGCCATCAAGCCACCGAAGCTCTGCCCTGTAATATTTGCCGCTCCGGAAAAGTGTAGCCCCGAAGCCATATTGCCCGTCACATTCATGAAACCGCTAATCATTAACCCCGAGGTATTATCTCCTCCGATACTGGTTAAACCGGATATGATTACTCCTTGTGTTCTGTCGCCAGTGATATTTACTAGTCCGGCAGCAGAAAGCCCTACGGTGTTGTTGCCGCTGATATTACTGATACCGGCTAGCTGGACACCCCTCATTGTTCCACCTGCCAGATTGGCTAATCCGGTGATCTGTACTCCGTTCATGTCACCATGTACCACACTTCCCAATGCATTGATACCCACACCGTTCAAGCGATTCATTGTAGACAGGAGACCGATGTTCACATAAGTCGTCTGTGTGCTGTCATGCGGTTGCGTACAAATATCTTTCCAGATAGATATATTAATACCTGCACTCTTGTTCTGTGCCGGTAAACAAACGGCAGCCATTAGTATAGCTGCCGTGAATATTGTTTTTTTTATCTTCATTCCTTTCTCTTTTTCGGTTTAAGTTATATCTATATGCAGCTAACTTTATATTAGCCTTTTGCTTCCTGATATAAATAACGTTTGATACTCTTCTTCGGTGTCTTTTCGAATTCTTCCGGATAGATTTTCATCTTCGATATTTGGCTGTAAGCCGGTAGCGTATCATTCAGTGCCACACGGTTTTCTTCCATTATTTGCTCGATGTCTTCATTCTTCAGGCCATGAGCGAAAGCGTCATCAAAATCAGGATAAACAAGTCCGACAAGTTTTTCGTTTTGCTGAACGATAATACTTTCAGCCACGTATGGCAGGTTGTTCAATTTATCTTCAATTTCTTCCGGGTAGATATTCTGTCCGCTAGCACTCAATAACAGGTTCTTGCTGCGTCCTTTGATCGTAACATTTCCTTCAGCATCCATCAAAGCCAGGTCACCTGTATGCAGCCATCCGTCTTTGTCGATAACTTCTTGGGTAGCTTCTTCGTTTTTGTAATATCCCAACATCACATTTGGACCCTTACATACGATTTCGCCAACAATGTTCTCGGGATCAGATGACAACACTTTCACATCCATACGTGGTACAGCTTTTCCGCATGAACCCGGCTTGAATCTTCTCCAATCCTCGTAACAGATAATCGGACCACATTCCGTCATTCCATATCCTACTGTATAAGGGAAATCAATCATTTTCAAGAACTGTTCTACTTCCTGATTGAAAGCAGCACCTCCTACAATAACAGCTTTGAAGTTTCCGCCAAATGCTTTAATCATTTCTTCGCGTACCGTTGCTTTTATCTTGTCGTTGATGATAGGCACTTTTAGTAAGATCTTCATTGCAGGAGTTTCCAATTTCGGAAGCACGCTCTTCTTGATGATTTTTTCGATGATAAGCGGTACGGCAACAATCAGATTAGGTTTCACCTCTTCGAAAGCCTGGAAAATGATTTTCGGACTCGGCATGCGAGTAAGGAAGTAGATGTGGCAACCCACGGAGAACTCATAAAGGAATTCGAAAGCCAGTCCGTACATGTGTGCCATAGGGAGCATGGATACGATCTTATCTCCGGCTTGCAGGTCTAATACTTCAAAAGCAAATTTGGTATTCGACCACAGACTGCGATAGGGGAGCATTACTCCTTTCGAGTAACTTGTTGTTCCTGAAGTATAATTGATAACAGCCAGTTCTTCCGGTTCATCCTTATGATAAGCGATATGCTCTGTGCGGAAATTCTTCGGATATTTTTTGCCGAACATTTCGTTCAGGTGTTCGCGTGCATAAGTCAGTCGTTCGCTGCGTGACACTAGCAGGGTGAAGTCGTTCATCATCAGGATACCCTCCAGTAGCGGCATTGCCGACTCATTCAGGTTTTCCCATACCATATCTCCTACAAGCAGTAATTTTGCTTCGGAATGGTTGACGATGTTATGTATATTGTCCGCTTTAAATTCATGGAGAATGGGTACAACAACTGCCCCATACGTCAGTGTAGCAAGAAAAGTGACTCCCCAATGAGAGCTGTTTCTTCCGCAAACAGCAATCTTATCTCCTTTGCGGATTCCACTTTCTTCAAAAATGATATGGAGTTTTTCGATCTTGCGAGCTACGTCTTTATACTGTAAAGTTGCACCTTTATAATCGGTCAGGGCATCCAGGTCCCAATTATTTTTGATACTATTCTCAATGTAGGCTATAAAACTTTGTTCCATTGTTTTGCACATTTGGTATTAATTTGTGCAAATATAGCAATTATATTAAGAATGAAAAATTAAGAGGGAAGAATTTTTGGAAATGGGGGAAGGGCGATGTAGTGAGATTGCGACAGGCTGGTAGGAGGAAAGATTATGCTTATAGCTAATTTCATTATGCTATAACCAAAAATCATTATGCTATAATCAAAAAAAAATATGCTATAAGCAAAAATAATTCTGCTCATAGCATATTGATTGATTCTTTAAATTCTTATTTCAAGTACCATTCGTACATTCTTTGTACGCCTTCCTCGATTTCAATTTTATGGTGCCACCCCAAAGAGTGCAGTTTCGAAGGATCGGTCAGCTTGCGCATAGTGCCGTCCGGTTTGCTGCTGTCGAAGGTCAGTTTTCCTTGATACCCTACAGTTTCTACAATACGTTCGGCCAGCTGACGGATGGTGATTTCCTTACCGGTGCCGATGTTGATATGGCAGTTGCGGATATCTTTGCTGCCTTCTTTATAGGTATCTTTGAAGTCTACGTGCTCCATTACGAAGACGCTGGCATCTGCCATTTCTTCGCTCCAAAGGAACTCGCGGAGTGGAGTACCTGTCCCCCAAAGAGTGACTTCTGTTTCGCTGATTCCGTATTTTTGCAGAATAGCCAGGATTTCTTCTTTCGGACTGTCGCCATTTACACCTTCCACCGGACGCAGATTCATATCTTTGCGTACAGCTTCCCAGTTTCCTTCTTTCAGACAGTGTGCCAGATGAATCTTTCGGATCATGGCAGGCAGTACATGACTGCGTTCCAAGTCGAAATTATCATTCGGTCCGTAAAGATTTGTCGGCATCACAGCGATGTAGTTCGTTCCATATTGCAGGTTGAAGCTCTCGCACATTTTCAGTCCGGCAATTTTGGCGATTGCATACGGCTCGTTGGTATATTCTAACGGTGAAGTAAGCAATACATCTTCTTTCATCGGCTGTTCGGCATCGCGTGGATAAATACACGTACTGCCGAGGAAGAGCAACTTTCTCACGTTGTGACGGAAACTCTCTCCGATAATATTCTGTTGAATCTGCAGATTCTTATAGATAAAGTCGGCACGGTAGATGCTGTTCGCCATGATACCACCCACAAAGGCAGCAGCAAGGAATACATATTCCGGTTGTTCTTCATCGAAAAAATTACGGACAGCCGTGCCATCCAGCAGATCAAGCTCTTTGTGAGTGCGGCCTACCAGATTGGTGTATCCTTTATCCTGCAAATTCTTCCAGATAGCAGATCCCACAAGTCCGCGGTGTCCTGCTACATATATCTTTGCATTCTTTTCCATTCTATTAGTAAAGCAAGTTTTAATGTTTGGTAGCAATCATTCGTCTCACTTTCTCCATATCGTGGCGAACCATGATACTTACCAGTTCTTCGAATGATGTTTTACGTGGATCCCAGCCCAACAGTGTTTTAGCTTTAGTCGGGTCGCCCAGCAATTGTTCTACTTCCGATGGACGGAAATACTTCGGATCAACTTCTACCAGAGATTTTCCGGTAGCTACGTCGATACCTTTTTCATTTACGCCTTCACCTTCCCAACGAAGTTCGATACCTGCTTCTTTGAATGCTAAGGTTGCGAATTCGCGCACCGTGTGCATTTCTCCGGTAGCAATAACGAAATCTTCGGGAACATCATGTTGCAGGATCAGCCACATACATTCGATGTAATCCTTGGCATATCCCCAGTCGCGAAGAGAATCCAGATTACCCAGGTACAGTTTGTCCTGTTCGCCCTGTGCGATACGTGCGGCAGCAAGCGAAATTTTACGTGTAACGAACGTCTCACCACGGCGTTCGCTCTCGTGATTGAACAAAATACCGTTTACAGCAAACATACCATAGCTTTCGCGGTAGTTTTTAGTAATCCAGAAACCATATTGTTTGGCTACCCCATACGGAGAACGGGGATAGAATGGAGTTGTCTCTTTTTGTGGAACTTCCTGCACCTTACCGAACAATTCGGAAGTAGAAGCCTGATAGATGCGGGTTTTCTTTTCCAGTCCCAGGATGCGTACAGCTTCGAGCATACGCAACGTGCCGATAGCATCTGCTTCGGCAGTGTATTCCGGAACGTCGAACGAAACCTTCACGTGGCTTTGAGCTGCGAGATTGTAGATTTCATCCGGTTGCACCTGTTGAATAATACGAATTAACGAACTAGAATCTGTCATATCCCCATAATGCAGATTAATCGTACGTTTCTGTTTCATGTCGCGCACCCACTCGTCAAAATACAAATGTTCAATACGTCCTGTATTGAACGAAGAAGAACGACGGAGTATACCGTGTACTTCGTAACCTTTTTGCAATAGAAATTCGGCAAGATAAGAACCATCTTGCCCGGTGATGCCTGAAATTAGGGCTTTTTTCATACGCTAATTATTTATATAATTGAAAATGTGGGTGCAAATGTCGGCATTTTTTGTGACCCAGCCAAGTGACTTTCCAATTATTTTTCAGCACAGTCATTCAGCACGGTTTTTTCCCATTATTTTGTCGATAATCAAAGCGATAGCTCCGTCTCCCGTTACATTGCAGGCAGTACCGAAACTATCCATGGCGATGTAAAGCGCAATCATCAAAGCTTGTGCCGATTCGTCGAAACCGAGCATGGATTGCAGAATCCCCAGGGAAGCCATGATTGCTCCACCCGGAACTCCCGGAGCAGCTACCATAGTGATACCCAGCATAAAGATAAACCCGGCAAACAGGGGGAAGTCGAACGGCATTCCCTGCATCATCATCAATGCCAGTGCGCAGGCTACAATTTTCAGTGTACTGCCCGATAGATGGATGGTGGCACATAGCGGAATCACAAATCCGGCTACTTCAGCAGATACTCCGTTCTTTTTGGTCTGTTCCAGTGTCACGGGAATGGTGGCTGCAGATGATTGTGTACCCAATGCCGTGAAGTAAGCGGGCAGCATTTTGCTAAGCAATTTGAATGGATTTCTATGCACAAACAATGCCGCAATGGAATACTGAAAAACCAACAGGAAAATATGAAGAACGAAGATGACTCCGATAATTTTAATAAACACCATCAGGATAGAATATACTTGTCCCGAATGTGTCATGTTGAGGAATATGCCGAAGATATAAAGCGGTAGCAACGGTAGAATGACGGCACTTATCATTCGTACGATAATTTCCTGAAAATCACGTGCCACATTTTTCAATGCGTCGCTGTTGAGTGACGCCAGTCCTAACCCCAGTGTGAAAGCTAAAACCAGAGCTGTCATTACGTTCATCAGTGGCGGAATGGAGACGGAGAAGTAGGGGAGGATTCCCTGCGCTTCGCTTACTTCTTCAAGTGGTGCACCCGGTTCGATGAGCGAAGGAAATACTGTGACTCCTGTGAAGTAGGAGAGAAAGCCTGAAAAAAGAGTAGCGAAGTAGGCGATCAAAGCTGTCACGAGTAGCATTTTTCCTGCGCCTTTTCCGATGTCGGCAATAGCCACAGTAACCAGTCCGACGATAATTAATGGGATAGAGAAATTAAGAAATTCACTGAAAATGCCATTGAACGTAACAAATATTCGCACTAGCGGAGCCGGGAAAACTGTGCCGATGGCAATACCCAAAATGATGGCGATAACGATGCGTGCCAACAAACCGATTTTGATCTTCTTCATCCTTGATTTTATTTGTAGACCACAAAAATAATATTTTAATCTAAAATATTGCGAACAAATGTGCATTTCAAATGTTACTAAGATAAAGAATATTCAAAATATACAAGTTATGGCAAATCAGAATAAAACAGATATCGGACTTATCGGCTTGGCTGTGATGGGCGAGAATCTTGCTTTAAACATGGAGAGTAAGGGATGGCACGTGTCGGTTTATAACCGTACTGTTCCCGGAGTAGAGGAGGGGGTGGTAGAACGCTTCCTGAATGGTCGTGCAAAAGGTAAAAACATCGAAGGATTCACAGATATAAAGGCATTTGTAGATTCGATAGCTATTCCCCGTAAGATTATGATGATGGTTCGTGCCGGAAGTCCGGTTGACGAACTGATGGATCAGCTTTTCCCGTTGCTTTCACCGGGAGATATCCTTATTGATGGCGGTAATTCTAATTACGAAGATACGAACCGTCGTGTCCAACTGGCGGAATCAAAGGGATTTCTTTTCGTCGGTAGCGGTGTGTCCGGTGGTGAAGAGGGAGCCTTGAATGGAGCTTCTATCATGCCCGGTGGTTCGGAAAAAGCATGGCCGGAAGTGAAACCGATTCTTCAAAGTATTGCGGCAAAAGCACCGGACGGCACTCCTTGTTGTCAATGGGTGGGTCCTGCCGGCTCCGGTCATTTTGTGAAGATGATTCACAACGGTATCGAATATGGTGATATGCAGCTGATTGCCGAAGCCTATTGGGTGATGAAAAAGCTGCTTGATCTGACCAATGAGGAAATGGCTGATGTCTTTGCCCGTTGGAACGAAGGCAAACTTCGCAGTTATCTGATCGAAATCACCGCCAACATTCTGCGGCATAAAGACAAATCCGGAGGTTATCTCATTGATAAAATCCTGGATGCAGCCGGACAGAAAGGAACCGGAAAATGGTCGGTTATCAATGCGATGGAACTCGGTATGCCGTTAGGGCTAATTGCCACAGCGGTATTCGAACGAAGCCTTTCTTCACAGAAAGACTTGCGTCACCTGGCTTCCAAGCAATTCCAGTGTCAACATACACAACCTATATATAATAAGGCGGAACTCGTAAAGAATATCTTTTCTGCTCTTTATGCTTCCAAACTCGTCTCTTATGCCCAGGGATTCGCCGTGTTGCAACGTGCTTCCGACGCTTTCGGCTGGCATCTCGACCTGGCTTCCATTGCGCGTATGTGGCGTGGGGGATGCATCATCCGCAGTATATTCCTGAACGATATTGCAGCTGCCTTCGAAGCCACCGACAAGCCTAAACACTTGTTGTTGGCTCCTTATTTTAAAGAAGAAATGAAGACATTGCTTCCCGGATGGAAGAGCCTGGTGGCGGAATCCATGAAAGAAGAACTTCCCGTTCCTGCTTTCTCCTCTGCCCTCAACTATTTCTATTCGCTCACTTCTGCCGATCTGCCCGCCAACCTTGTACAGGCACAACGTGATTATTTCGGTGCGCACACTTTTGAGCGTAAGGATGAGTTGCGCGGACAGTTCTTTCACGAGAACTGGACAGGCCACGGAGGAGATACGAAATCGGGCACCTATAATGTTTGAGTAAACCTATAATTCATATTTAGAAATTAATAAAGTGGATAAATTTGCAATGATAATTTTCGGTGCGTCAGGTGATTTGACCAAGCGTAAGCTGATGCCTGCCCTTTACTCCCTCTACCGTGAAAAACGGTTGACCGGAGAGTTTTCCATATTGGGTATCGGGCGTACGGTCTATTCTGACGATAACTACCGTTCCTATATATTAGAAGAACTACAACAGTTTGTCAAGTCTGAAGAACAGGACACAGCTCTTATGGCTTCATTTGTCTCCCATCTCTACTATTTACCGATGGACCCGGCAAAAGAAGAAGGTTACCCGCAACTCCGCCAACGTCTGGTTGAATTGACTAATGAGGTAGATCCGGACAATCTGCTGTTCTATCTTGCCACTCCGCCATCACTTTACGGAGTAGTGCCCCTCTATTTGAAAGCTGCCGGACTTAACACTCCCCACTCGCGCATCATCGTTGAGAAACCTTTCGGCTATGATCTCGAGTCGGCACTTGAACTGAATAAAACGTATGCCTCTGTTTTCAATGAGCATCAAATTTACCGTATCGACCATTTTCTCGGTAAGGAAACGGCCCAGAATGTACTGGCTTTCCGTTTTGCCAACGGTATCTTCGAACCTCTCTGGAATCGTAACTATATTGACTACGTAGAAATTACAGCCGTAGAAAATCTGGGTATCGAGCAACGAGGCGGGTTCTATGAAACGGCAGGTGCGCTACGGGATATGGTGCAGAATCATCTGATACAGCTCGTGGCCCTTACGGCTATGGAACCGCCTGCTGTTTTCAATGCAGACAATTTCCGTAATGAAGTGGTGAAGGTCTACGAATCTCTTACTCCATTGAATGATATCGATTTGAATGAACATATTGTTCGCGGACAATATACAGCCTCCGGTAGTAAAAAAGGATACCGTGAAGAAAAAGGAGTGGCTCCCGATTCGCGCACGGAAACTTATATTGCCATGAAACTGGGCATTAGTAACTGGCGCTGGAGTGGCGTTCCGTTCTACATTCGTACAGGTAAACAAATGCCGACGAAAGTAACGGAAATCGTTGTGCATTTCCGGGAAACACCTCACCAGATGTTTCATTGTGCTAGTGGCAACTGTCCACGGGCTAATAAATTGATCCTTCGTTTGCAACCGAATGAAGGAATTGTGCTCAAAATCGGAATGAAAGTCCCCGGTGCAGGTTTCGAAGTCCGCCAAGTGACGATGGATTTCAGTTATGCACAGTTGGGCGGTGTGCCTAGTGGTGACGCTTATGCCCGTCTGATAGATGATTGTATCCAGGGCGATCCGACTTTATTTACTCGAAGTGATGCAGTAGAAGCCTCATGGAAATTCTTCGATCCGGTGCTCCGCTATTGGAAAGATAACCCCGATGCGCCTCTTTACGGTTATCCCGCAGGTACGTGGGGACCTTTGGAAAGTGAAGCAATGATGCACGAACATGGGGCTGACTGGACGAATCCTTGTAAGAATTTGACAAATACAGATCAATATTGTGAATTATGAAACTATCAGTTTTTTCCTCATCAATTGAAACTTCACGAGCATTGATACTCCGCCTGGTGGAAATCATGAATGAAGAGCCGGACAGAGTGTTCAATATCGCAGTTAGTGGTGGTAATACCCCTGCTCTGATGTTCGATTTATGGGCGAATGAATATATGGAAATTACCCCTTGGGACCGTATGCGGATTTATTGGGTGGATGAACGTTGTGTGCCTCCCGATGATTCGGACAGTAATTACGGAATGATGCGCAACCTTCTTTTGGGTATCACTCCTATTCTCTATGAGAATGTATTCCGTATCCGTGGAGAGGCAAAGCCTGCGAAAGAGGCGGTTCGTTATTCGGAGTTAGTCCGGCAGCAAGTGCCGTTTAAGCGTGGTTGGCCCGAATTCGATATTATACTGTTGGGAGCCGGAGATGACGGACACACTTCTTCGATCTTTCCCGGGCAAGAAGATTTGCTGACTTCAAACTCTATTTATGTGGTCAGTGCACATCCCCGTAACGGGCAGAAGCGTATCGCAATGACGGGATACCCCATTCAGAATGCCCGCTATGTCATTTTCCTGATTACCGGAAAAAATAAAGCCGATGTAGTAGAAGAAATCTGTAATTCGGGAGACACTGGTCCCGCAGCCTATGTGGCTCATCATGCGCAAAATGTAGAACTGTTTATGGATAAAGGGGCTGCCGCATATATTGAAGATCCTAATAAAAAGATGAGTTAGAACAGAACTATTTCATTGACGAAACTAATAGAAAAAAAAGAAAAATATGAATCCTTATCAACATTCATTTGATGGTAATATCCCACAAGACGTAGCGGGGAAACAAGGCGAAAATGTTATTTTTATTGTTTATACTTTAAAAGATTCGCCTGAAACTCTTGACAAAGTAAAAGATGTGTGTGCCAATTTCTCGGCCCTGATTCGCAGTATGCGTAACCGTTTTCCTGATATGATGTTCAGTTGTACCATGGGATTTGGAGCCGATGCCTGGAACCGTCTTTTCCCGGAACAGGGAAAACCCAAAGAACTGAAAACTTTCGAAGAGATAAAAGGCGAGAAGCATACGGCAGTTTCTACTCCGGGCGACTTATTGTTTCATATCCGTGCAAAACAGATGGGATTATGTTTTGAGTTTGCATCTATCATCGATGAGAAACTTCAAGGCGTGGTTGAACCTGTCGACGAAACTCACGGTTTCAGATATATGGATGGCAAGGCCATTATCGGCTTTGTGGATGGAACGGAGAATCCGGCGGTTGATGAAAATCCCTATCATTTTGCAGTTGTAGGAGAGGAAGATGCTGATTTTGCAGGAGGCAGCTATGTCTTTGTGCAGAAGTATATTCACGATATGGTTGCGTGGAACTCCTTACCTGTGGAAGAACAGGAGAAAGTGATCGGGCGTCGTAAGTTTAACGATGTCGAACTGTCTGACGAGGAGAAACCTCAAAATGCGCATAATGCCGTCACTAATATTGGTGATGACCTGAAAATAGTGCGTGCCAATATGCCGTTCGCCAATACGTCTAAGGGAGAATATGGTACTTACTTCATCGGCTATGCAAGTACGTTCACTACTACCCGGCAGATGTTGGAAAGTATGTTTATTGGCAATCCGGTAGGCAATACCGACCGTTTACTGGACTTTAGTACAGCAGTTACGGGAACACTTTTCTTTGCTCCTTCCTACGATTTGCTAGGTGAACTGGGCGAATAAAAAATAAAAGACTGGGGGAGTATTACACTTTAGTAATCTCCTCCACTACATATTGGTCTTTTACTTTCTTGCAGGTACATACGAAGAATTCCGGATGTTTCAGAGCTCCTTGTAAAGTATCAGGAAGAATCATTTCTTTAGTACGACGGTCCATTGCAACCGTTGCATACAGGATACCTTCACTCTCGCATTTCTCTATTAATGCACTTTTTAGTTCTTCTACGCTATATTCCATTTGTGTGATCCTTTGTCGCTGCAAAGTTATGGAAAATATGTATATTTTGTGCAATTATATTCCTGTAATAAATAAAAAAAATAGCTCCCTAGTTCGTCCGCCGACGAGGGAGCTATTAACACAAAAACTAAACTAGACTTATAAATCTGTTTCTATCTTTATTGGCTGTACTTCAAACTCTTATGACTCAATTTGAAATGTTGTCCGACAATCAAACGGCAAAATCACTGTTATCTTTGTCTGTTATTTGTTGCATTTTTGATATATTTTCCAAAACCTCATCAATAAATAGTGAACGGTAATGCGGGCACTCCAATACTCCTTTTTGCTTCGCTTCCCGGTAGACTGCAGAGAATAACTTTGCTTTCTCTTTTTCGGTAGTCGGTATATCGTTGATGGGAGTACTAAGGAACCGGCATCCCCAACCTTTGCATGTTGGAGTTAGGGAACAGTAGAGATTGTTTGTTCTACCACAATAGCAAGTATATATATTAACATTTTTCATTTTTGTTGATGTAATCTATTATTTTTTTATGATTTTCAATTATTGCAATTTTAACCAGGTCATAAGATTGATATATTTTCAGTTCTTCTAGATTAATGGTTTTTACATCATCAATTCCGATTTTATTTATTTCTTTGTATTCTATTTGGGGTATCCTGGAGCTTAGTGCTGTGTGATTATTGATAGCAGTACTGATGTATTCATTCTTATTTGATTCTAGTACAAGTTTTAAAGCTGTGTGAAAAACAGAATAAGCAGTGAATGGTTGCTCTTGGTATATAGTTATTGCATATGCTTGATAAGCAAAAGATTCTATTGTTAACTCTTTTATTTTTGAATCTTTAATTTGGTTCTCTAATTCTTTTTGCACTTTTTCAATATCGCTTATTTTTATTTTATATGATTCTTTTAGTTCATTAATATCTCTCTTTGTTTCTATACTATTGAATATTTGAAAGCCTACAATAATAGTTGCGCATGCTCCCATAAATCCTGCCATTACTCCTACAAATGTATCATTGTTTATGTATACATCAACTCTTAACCAAGTGATGATACAGGCTACAATGGATAATGCTAAAGCAAGCCATGAAATCCAATTCTTTTTCATAATATTATTTTTTATGATTTTCGATGTATTCTATTGCTTCTTGATATTTCTTGTTGAATTCATCCATTCTTTTTTGATATTCTACACTGTCTCCATTGGATACTGTCTCTATATAGTCTTTTTCATTCTGAGCTCTTTCTACAAATTGAGTGTACTTTCTCATAGCACTGTCTTCTTGTGACAATTTTATTATTGTAGTTCCGAGATAGAGAGATATGAGTGATAATATTATATATAGAAACCCTACTTTAATTAATGATCCTCTTTCTGATTGGTCACAGGGAACTTTTATATTAATATCTTCCTCTGAATATCCACTTAATCTGTTGCCTGTTTTATATCTTTTATCTGATACATATTGGGCTATGGTTATTTTTTTGCGCATAAATACGTATTTCTGACAGACTTTCTTTATCCCAAATACAAAGAGAATAATAGATGGCAGTAAAATAAATGAGAAAAATAAGGATATAATGTACCACACAACTTTTGTGCTTGTCTTGTACTTGCATATAGATACATTGAAACCTTCCTCCTCTGCTCTTTTTCTTAATTCTTCAGGAGAAACGATTTCGTTTGTTGTATCATCAAAATATTGGTTATTCTTACTTTGATAGATTCCACGAATAGGCATGGCATGTGCATCACCATATACTGAATTACTTATAACTCTACCTCCATCACGGCCTACTTGATTGACCGCTGAACGAACAAATCCTTTTCCTAAATCTGATAAAAAGTTTCCCATAATTATTTCCTTCTCCTTGTTGGTGCTTTTCTTGTATGAGGGCGTACGTAAGTTCCATCTTTTCTATAATATCCTTTTACTTGTACTCGACCTGTACCAGTGGAGTACGAAGGTGAATATGAAGATTTTGTATTGAGCGATTCTGTAAAGTCTAACTTTTTGCCTTTGAAGTAATAAGTGGAATCTATGGAATTAAAAGTTAGATATTTTATATCTTTAGAGGATATTCGTATCGGGTTTGATAAATTAGAAGTTCCGCAAATGTACCCTTTGTTGCTTCCATATCGTGCTTTCTTGAATGTGTTGCTGCTTTCTTTAATAACTATATGTTTTCCTTGAGGAATTTTCATATAGGGTACTACATTGTATTTTGTCGGTTGCAAATCAACATTGGCATCTGTCTGATATACAAAATAATTGCTTGTTGAACACCCGGATACTAGTGTAATTAGAACAGAGAGAATAAATATAATCTTTTTCATGGTATTCTATTTTTTATGTTGCCAGCAATAAATACTTCCTTCTTCGGCATTACGTTTGCACCGTGTTCCGTCTTTTGTTTTCGCCTGACATTGTCCAGGGCTTCCAGAACCTGAACCTTCATATTCATCATCACCGCCACCGCACGATTGCAAGAACATGGGGAGCATGAAAATAGAAATTAGTAAAAGTGCTTTTCTCATGATGTTTTGTTTTAATTTGTTGATAATATGTTTGGATATAGCTATAAAGTATTTATCTTCTTCTGGGTCTAACTGATTCTATAACGTTAAAAATCTGTTTTACTTCACATAGGTTAATTACTCGATCCTGATACATGTCATTAAGTGAATGTATAGTGATGGTGTGGTTTTCTACATCATGGTCAATAATGCGTTTCACTATAATTCCATCCGTATGTACTATAACGAAATCCCATTTGCGAAGATGTAGTTTTGAACCCACCCACAAATGTGGTTGTATTTCACGACAGTAAAGCCTATCCCCTTCTAGGTAGCTTTCTTCCGTTCCATTGTTCATACTGTCGCCTTTTACTTCAAAAGCGATATAATTTCCATGTCCTTCTTTATCTACTATAAAAGGTACCTTAGGTAATTGCTCCATGTAAGTTGTGTCTGTGTATCCATCTAAATATCCTGCGTAAGCAAATTGATTTACTAACGGGATATATACTACGTCTTGTTGTATGGGTGTGACTTCGTTGTGCGTTGAATTAAGTACTTCCATCTGAGATTGCAGATAGGAAATGGTTCTATCTTTATTATGTATTTCTTCTGCTATCTCTTTTATATCATCTAAATTTAAATTTTCTTTAATCTCAATTTTGTCAGATGCCTTATATCCATATTTCTCTCCTTTTCCAAACACACAATATGTTTGATTAAAATTGAATGCTTCGCAAATTTCTGAAATCTGTTCTATTGTAAAGTTTCTGTTATTATCCCCCAAAGCGTTCGTTATAGTATTGTATTTAATACCAGTTGCTTGCTGTATCTCTTTTGGGGAAATACCTTTCTCCTTTATTAGTTCAATTGTCCGCAATGTAGAATCCTTCTTCGGCATATTTGTAATATTTAACACACAAAAAGTGTGATTTATTTAGTAAAAAACTTGTAAACACACAAAATGTGTGTATCTTTGCAACATCAAACAATTAATAATAAACAAAGAAACGAAGTTTGAGCGAGAAAACCAAATTTATTACATAACTAAAAATAGGTAAGACGATGAAAACAAGAATGAGTGATAAAGAAAAAGGTGAAATGATTACCAGAATAATGGTTGAAATGAAATCAGCAGCTATCCTGCAAAACAAGGCATTTGATGAAGGTGTATTTTTTGACCTAGCATTTATGAGCGATAAAGAGTTACTGAAAGTTTCAAAACTTTGCGGTATTAAATAATAGCATTAACCAGCAGGGCGAAAGCCCTGCACAATACACAAGATTATGAAAGCAACTTGTATATTAGTTAAAAAGACAGACTTAGAGATATTAATTGAAAGTGGTGATAAAACAGCTATCAATAAAGTGATTGAGCAAAAAGAGAAAGCATTAGAGGAAGCTGAAAACAATGCAGAATGGTATGCAAGTCTCGGGCTTGACGGAATGGCAGATGATGAAGTAGCAAGGCAAGAAAAATTAATAAGAGATTTGAAAAAATTGAAAGCAACAATATAAGTTTAACCAACAGGGTGAAAGCCCTGCATAATGCAGTAAGACGATGAGAAAGTACAATTTATCCCAAATTATGAAAGATGCCCATAGACTTTACAATAATAAGTATCAGAGAAAAGGTCGTACTTGGGGCGAATGTGTACATGCTGCATGGATGTGGGAAAAGGATGCCGCAAAGGTGCGTGCAGAGAAAGAGGTTAAGAAACAAGCATCTATTGAAGCAGGTTGGGCAGCTCAAAATGAAAGAATTAATCAGTCGGTACAATCCGATAATCTTACTTGGTCTGACTGCTATAACTCTAACAGTAGTGGTTATATGAATTCCCAATACTGCGGTGATTGAAAAAATTGAAACCCTCTAAAAGGTAGACCGATAATCCGGCATAAGGTTCCTGCAATGTTCAGCGCTGATAGTAAGGGAAACCAGCCGGGAGGGTTTTAAATATACTAACCAATTAAATAATATAGCAATGAAAGTTTAATTGACAATAACCCTTGAAATGGCAGAGAAAGCCGAAGAAGTATTGAAAGATAGTAGATACCTCTACAATAGATTAGAACACACTGATACGAACGTATGGACACTTCCTGAAGGAAACGAAGAAGAAATAACGCGGTTATGTGATGGCATAGAAGATCAACTGGAAAGGGGAGGAGTTGACAGCGATAGTTATTCATTCCAGGAGATTTAAAAGATATTGCGCACGGCTTAGTTTTCGATGCAAACCCTTTGAGAATGTGCCATCCGGTAACGGAGAATTTGAAAGAGGTTACGAGGTGGAGTTTCCTATATAACCCGCACGACAGCGATAAGTCGGTATTCCGTCCGGTCTCGATTCCGGGTACAACTGCTTAAAAGGTTGGCGGGAACAAATGGATTGATTACCCTAAGTAATCCGTTCCAGAAAGCGATACTAGGCGCATACCCTCAATATAGAGGACGCGAAACAAATAACGGTCGAAGCAAGCAGCCTGTAACAGGGTCGATGCAAGCAGCCGGGCAAAATAAGGTTGAAATGTCCCGAACGGTTATGCAGCGAATAATAGTAACTGATAACTCCGGTGAGAAGATCAGAGAGAGGTTATCGGGGCACTATATTAAAAAATCAAGAATGTGAGTTACAAATCAGATTTTCAGAAATGGAAAAAGGAAACACTTATTAATGTGTTTGACGACCTTTCAGGAGTTACTAACCGGTCTTTAAAAGTAGGAGACATGGTTATGTACATTAATGGATTCGGGCAAAAGTTTGGTCCTTTTGAGATTCTCGGATTTTGCATAGGGACTGAAAAGTGGGGAGTTTACGTATTCTTGGATAAGGAAAATTATTGGTTCCCTGATAATATTGATAGTATATATTTAGTATAGTAGTTTGTCGTGTTTTATTTTGTGTTTGTGTTGTTGGGTGTACGGTTCGTGAGAATAGTGCACCTTTTTAATTTTAGAAATTAATCAATAAAAATATATATCATGGTAAAGAAAGTAACAGAAAATTGGTCTCCTTCCTTGCGAGAGATGCAGGTGGGTGATATTGTAGAGTTTCCAGTTAAGGCGATTTCGTCAGTGAACACAACGATTTCCCGTTTGCGATTGGAAATGTGTGTAGAGGGTGCAGACTGGAAACGTGACGGAGATATAGATAGGAAAAAGGGCACGTTTCGAATCAAAAGAACAGCGTAATGAAACCGCTTTCCGAACGCGAACGCCAGGTAGCTACGGAATACTGCAAAGGATTAGCAGATAAGGAGGTGGCGGACAATCTGAAACGCTCTGTTTGGACTATAAAAGCTCAGAAGCGGGATATTTACAAGAAACTAGGTATCAATAAAGACACTGAGCTAGTACTCTATATGCTTTGCGACAGGCTGAAAGTCAATTTTGATTTGAAGGAGATTCGGAAACATGGAATTGAGATTTTATTCTCAATACTCTTTGCTCTTATGCAGGTTACTTGCAATAGCATTGATATGAGACGTATGAAGTCTTCATCTCGTGTACGTACTACAATGAGTTGTAGAGTGGGACTAGGTAGAAAAAATAGTGATTTACAATTATCAATAATGGGATGCTGACAGAAAGTAGAATGAATATCCTTTATGATGGTACTGCTGAATCAAGGCTAGCAGATATCTTGTATGTCATGGAAGATGAAACGTTTGGTTTCAGAAAGTCATCTTCAATAGTTGGTGGGCGTGGCAGATTAACAAGGTTGATTATTGCGGGAAAGGTACGTTGTGACAAACCTTTGAATGTGCAAAATGCAAAATGCTACTGCAATGCTTCTGATGTATTGCGGCATGCTATGGTTAGAGTTAAAGGACGATCTAAAAGAAAGACTAATGAAAAAGATAATAATAAACGTGTTGCTTCTTAATTTGATAGCTGCACCGTGTTTGCTAACGTTTAACGATGTGAACCCGATAACAGGTGAATGGAACTGGCACTGGAACCTGATAGGCATCGTTTATTCGGTTTGGTTTTATAATAATATTCTCAAACCTATTTTCAAACCCATGATGTGAATCACGGTAGGTTGTGTGTTATGTGTATTATTTGGTTTCAAAAGCCCTGTATCAAGCGTGATACAGGCAAATATGGATAAGTGGCGGAATTGGTAACGCTTAGTAGAGTAAGATTGTAAGCCAGACATTCTGTAACCAGTCAGTGAGGCTCTTGAATTTACATTCCCAGTTCGAATCTGGGCTTATCCACTAGACCTCAGCGGAGGAAGCACTTTAATATTAAAATTATACTAGACATGCCGGCAACCGTAGCTAGTGATAGTGGGCGGTTGCTTTTTTTATTATTAATCAATCAATGCCGGTGTAAAGGACACTGTAGGGTGTGAGTCCCTGTATTTGAGTTTACTGTGTTCTATATCATCCCGGTGTGCTTTGAACGGCTATCTGGGAACAACTTTTTTATTAACCACTTTAATTTTTATTTTTATGGGACTTATTAAGAAGCCTAACGAGCTGACCGTTAAGACTACATTGTCAGCACTGATTTATGGTCAACCAGGTATGGGGAAAACAACACTTGCATTAAGTGCTCCTAATCCTGTATTGTTTGATTACGACGGTGGTATTCACCGTGTAAATGCTGCTCATAGAGTACCTACGGTACAGATTACCAACTGGGAAGAAACTAATCAAGTATTATTCTCCGACGACATCAAGGAATTTGATACTATTGTGATTGACACAGCCGGAAAGATGCTTTCTTTTATGGATAAGTTTATAATGCAAACGAATCCTAAGATGCGAAAAGCGGATGGAACGTTATCTTTGCAAGGGTATGGAGTTCGAAAGAATATGTTTATCAACTTTGTAAGTCAGGTGTCATTAATGGGCAAATCAGTGATATTTGTAGCCCATGAGCGCGAAGAAAAGAATGGGGAAGATAAACAGATTCGCCCGGAGATTGGCGGTTCATCTGCCGGAGACCTAATCAAAGAACTTGATTTGGTAGGTTACATGGAAGCTATCGGAAAGGATAGAACAATATCTTTTGACCCCTGTGAGAAGTTTTATGGAAAGAATACCTGCAACCTTCCCTCACGTATCAAGCTACAGGTTATCATTGATGAAAAAGGTACTATTATTGGGAAAAATGATTTCATGTCGAATATCATTCGTACTTATAAAGAGTATCAGTCTAAACAAACAGAGTTATCGACAGAATATGAACAGTTACTTGACAGTATCCGTGACAGCATCGAGCAGATAACGGATGCCGATTCAGCCAATGAAGTGATGTCCGGTATATTGGATATGCAGCATATTTTCGATAGTAAGTTGCAAGCTTCTCAGTTACTTGATAAGAAGTGCAAGGCACTAGGATTGAAGTTTGACCGTAATACTAAAAAGTATGCAGCCTGATTACAGAATTTACCCTTCGCTGCTTGATAACTTCGGGAAGTACTTGAGAGCTGATGAAGAGGTTGAAAGCTTTTGGAATGTCGATAATGAAACCGGAGAATATAAACGTTCTCCGGAAGAAATTGAGGCCGACTTGAAGCAACAACTTCTGAATGCTATTAATCGTGTATCGTTCGAAAGTGAAGCAGCTGATAAGGGGACAGCATTCAATGCAATAATTGATTGCTGGATACATAAAGAGAAGCATATCCCGACTGAACGTTCACCGTATAGTATTATCGGAGATGAAGAAACCAATACTATTCAGGTTTCTTTTCCGGCAACAGATATGGCACCTGCAAGGAATTTCCTTTTTGACAGGGCATGGTGTATAGAGCAGTCGAAATATTTTAAAGGTTCGGTGAGCCAGCTATTTGTCTCGGCTATTCTTCCAACGAAATACGGAGATGTGGAGCTTTACGGATATATTGACGAACTTTTACGTGATACTGTCTATGACATCAAGACTACATCAAGTTATCAGTTTGGAAAGTACGAACACGGATGGCAGCGGCATGTTTATCCGTATTGCCTTATCGCTTCCGGCCAGATGGATGGTATAAAAGCTTTCGAATACACTGCATATCATTTGAAGGGTGGAACTAGCCGTACACCACTGATATCGGGTATTCGTTATCCGGAGTATTATACATATAGCCATGAGCAGACCGTTAGACTACTTACTAGCCATGTTGAACGGTTTATAGAGTTCTTGGAAGCGAATAAGGAATTAATAACCGATACAAAGATTTTTGGAGGTAATTAATGGCACAAGAAGCAATTCTCACAAAGATAGGCGGTGAAGTAAATATTAGCAAGTCTTTTGAATTCATGTGTTCCCAGCTCCGCAATGGCAAGTACCGTGTGAAGATTGAACGCTACACAGAGCCTAGAACATTGAATCAAAATGCTTTGATGTGGTTATGGTTTACTTGCATAGAACAGGAGACAGGAACCGACAAGCAAGACGTTCACGACTATTACTGCAATCGCTATTTACGTAGAACTGCTTTCATAAAGGGAAAAGAAACGGTGATAGCCGGAAGCACATCGAAACTTAATACAGTGCAAATGACTGACTTCATGAATAAGATACAGGCTGATGCTGCTGCCGAATTGGGGATAGTGCTCCCTCTTCCGGCTGACCGTTTTTATCAAGAATTTATTAACGAATACCAATATAGGAGGTAATATGGAAATATTAAAAGCAAAGGTAACTAAAGATAATACTTTAGTTGCTAGTTACAAAAATGAGAATGGCGACACTGTTACCATCGAAGGAAAGAACCTGGTTACGAAGGACCTAACAAATTCATTCCGTGACCTTGTTCCCCACCTTACATTCTTATGCGAACAGAAGGAGGCCGCACATCTGGAAAGAATGGACGAGTTGCCGGATGATATTTATTCAATCCTGGAAGTAAGCGGATACACCGTAGGTGGTTCTGACGATTCTTTAGGGGTGACGTTGATAGGAAAAAGGTTCCTGAAAAGTAAGAAGGTATTGAACCTTTGTGCTCCTTTCACTATGTTCAACAATGAGAATGAAGAATATACCTACGCATTTGAACTGGAACAAGCCATAGAGGCTTGTAATTATGAAGTTGAACAATACTTATTTAAAAAGAAATGGGCCGTTGTTCAGCAGGAATTGCCGTTTAAAGATGAAGAACTAGTATCCGAAATAACTTCTGATGAAGCACCGGAAGTAAACCTGGATGAATTTCAGGCAGACCTAGAGAAGTTGACCGCTGATTCCAATATTGCTCTTATGGGCGAACAGAAGGTCAAAGGTAGGCACCGTAAAGTAAAGAAGGATAAAGCAACTACTGCCGCATGATGCCCGGGACAATCTGCATAACTAAATACCCTAACTGCTATACAATTTCTTTTCCATATCATCCGATGCTAGTTACATGTGTGAAGCGTATTCCGTCAGTGGCTAAAGATATAAAGAAAGCTTATTTATCTGATGAGAAAGCTTGGAAGATTGAACCTCAGGATGAATCTTATGTGAAGATTATGGCAGATTGGGCAATTCATTATGGATATTGTAACAGAAAGCAGTGGAGAGAAAGCACAAGAAACCTAAATGACTATTCCATACCTGAGATGCCTAAATTGGAAATCCCTCACGGATTATTGTTGGAGCCCTATGACTATCAGAAAGAAGGGATAGCCTACGCATTGAAGTATAAGCGGTGTATCTTTGGAGACCAGCCAGGGCTAGGTAAGACATTACAGGCTATAGGCACGGTTACGATTGCAAAATCATATCCGTGCCTTGTCATTTGTCCGGCTGCTTTGAAAATCAACTGGCAGCGTGAATTTAAAAAGTTTGCTGGAAAGCAAGCGCTTATATTAGATGACAGGAATAAGGGCAGTTGGCAAAGATATATTGAGACTAAATGCTGCGACATATTTATAACTAACTATGAATCTTTGAAAAAGTACTTCGTTCTTAGAGTAAAGGATGATGCTAGATTCACGATGAAGAGCATAGAGTTTGATCCTAGAATCTCACTTTTCCGATCTGTCATAATTGATGAGAGCCACAAATGTAAGTCAACTAAGACCCAGCAAAGTAAATTTGTTGAGGGTATCTGTAAGGGAAAGGAATATATTCTTGAACTTACAGGTACTCCGGTTGTCAATGATAATACAGACTTGATACAACAGCTTAAAATCATGGGCCGCTTAGAAGACTTTGGGGGGTATAAATTCTTTGTTGACCGTTATTGTGATGGCTTAAGAAAGTCAAGTAACTTGAGGGAACTGAATTGGAGATTATGGAATACCTGTTTTTTCCGTAGGGAGAAATCGAAGGTACTTACTCAGTTGCCAGATAAATCGAGACAGTACATTGAGGTTGATATATCTACTCGCCGGGAGTATGAAAAGGCTGAAAATGATTTGATACAATATCTCCGGGATTACAAAAACGCTTCCGATGAAAAGATTACAAAAGCTATGAGAGGAGAAGTAATGGTGAGAATGGGTATTCTTAAATCAATATCAGCTAGAGGTAAAATAAAGGTGTTCTCGGAATTTATTCATGATGTCATTGATGGAGGGGAAAAACTAATAGTCTTTGCTTATCTAAAAGATGTAGTTCATGAATTGAAGAAGTTATTTCCTGATGCTGTTTTAGTAACTGGTGATGAAAATCCGACTCAAAAGCAGATATCGGTTGATAGGTTTCAGAACGATCCTAGCTGCAAACTTATAATTCTGAATTATAAGTCAGGAGGTACGGGCTTAACACTAACTGCATCTAGCCGGGTAGCTTTTATTGAATTCCCCTGGACGTTCAGTGATTGTGAGCAAGCAGAGGACCGGGCACACCGTAACGGACAAAAGAATAACGTAAACTGTTACTATTACCTAGGAAAGGATACTATCGACAGGTATATGTATGATGTGATTCAAACTAAGAAAAGCATTGCTAACGGTGTAACGGGTACGGATGATGTTGTTAAGGAGAATATGGTGGATATGGCTATGAACTTATTTAGTGGAAGGTTATGAAAAAACAGACTACACCACAATCAGAAAGTCAGATTCAGCATAGTTGTTTGACTTGGTTCAGGCTCCAATATCCTAGTTTATCTCTTCTTATGTTTGCGGTTCCCAATGGTGGCAAACGAGATGCAAAGACAGGAGCACGTATGAAGTACGAGGGAAGTATTCGAGGTGTAGCAGATTTAATACTGCTCATTCCTAAAAAAGGATTCGCTTCCCTCTGCATAGAGATGAAAACTCCAAAGGGAATCCAGAGTGAATATCAACTAAAATGGCAGAGAGCGGCTGAGAATGCCCGCAATAAGTATGTTATCTGCCATTCTCTTCAAGAATTTATAGACGAGGTTAAATCTTATCTTCAATGACTTATATAGAACTAATCAATAATTTTTGGAATGTAAGGCGCATTAGACCGATGACAAGTTACGAGGCAGATTTTTATTTCTATCTGCTGAAAGAATGTAACTCGAGAAACTGGACTAATCCGTTCGAATTGCCGTCGAGGAATGTGGAGCTAGAACTTGGCATCTCTCGCAAAACAATTTGTGACCTGCGCAACAAATTACAACAAAAAGGTTTGATTTCTTTTAAAGAGGGGAATAAACGTGCAAATGGAGCTGTTTATACGGTTCTTTATGTTTCCGTAGGTAACATAAATGGTAACGTAAGTGGTAACATAAACGGTAACATAAATGGTAACGTAAGTGGTAACCCTATATATAAGACTAAGAATAAGACAAAGAATAATAACTCTAACGAGTTATTTCCTCCTGACCCTCCACTACCAAAATTGCCTAAAAAAACTAAGCCTGATTTTATACCTCCTACGCTGGAAGATATAATAGCCTATTTTGAGGGTAAGCTTCCCGACTGGGAACAACAGGCAGAAATTTTCTATAATCATTTCACTAGCCTAGGATGGCGCACGGCATCAGGAGCGAAGGTGGAACGATGGGATAGCCGTGCGAATCTTTGGATAATTGAAAAAAAACAAAGCAATGGAAGCACGAAGCAAACAGACGATGTCACTGATGCAGATATTATCATCCGGTCTACTACGGGATAATCCTACGCCTCCTGAGGAGCGTCCAGCACTGTTTAAAGAGTGCTGCACACTTGTATGTCCTTCGTTTGTGATTAACGACCTTAACCGGAATCTCATGAACGACATTTTCAAGTACATGGAGAATAGACCGGGAAAGTATGACACTAGCAAAGGGCTATGGCTATGGGGGGATATTGGTACAGGGAAATCAACTATCATTCAGATAATGAACATGTACGATAAACTCTCTAAAGGGTTAAGTATAGGGGGATACCCGATTGGTGGATTTCGTATAGAATCAGCTTCTACTGCTGCAACTGTATATTCTACGAAAGGTCCTGAAGCTTTAGAAGCATACACATATAACAAAGGGAATCCGCATACTATTTCCTTCGATGAACTAGGAAGGGAACCTATTCCAGCAAAGTATTTCGGTACAGAATTGAATGTGATGCAATATCTATTCCAGTGCAGATACGAGTTAAGGCATGAAGTAATAACCCATGTGACGACCAATCTATCACTGAAGGATGTACAAAGTACCTATGGGGCGTATATCGCTGATCGAATTAATGAAATGTTTAACGTTATTGAACTGAAAGGAAAAAGCAGACGATGAAATCTTTAAAATATCTATTTACAGCCATATCTATCATATTGATATATACGGCATTTTATTTTGCTATCTACTGGATAGCTGAGTATTGTTTACGAACTTTAATATGATCCGATGAAAAATATAGAATTGTATAATGACCATTTCCAGAACTACAAAGTTTATGGAATCCCCAAAGCTCAACTAATTATAGCCGATGTCCCTTACAATTTAGGAAATAATGCTTATGCCTCTAATCCCTCATGGTATGTGGATGGTGATAATAAGAACGGAGAAAGTGATAAGGCGGGCAAACAATTCTTTGATACCGATAAAGACTTTCGCCCGGCAGAGTTTATGCACTTCTGTAGCCAAATGCTTGTAAAAGAACCTAAGACTAAAAAAAGTGCACCATGTATGATAATCTTTTGTGAATTTGAAGACCAGTTCCGATATATCGAACTTGGTAAGAGATATGGTTTGGGTAAATACATAAATCTTGTATTTAGAAAAAACTTTTCATCGCAGGTTTTAAAAGCAAACATGAAAGTGGTTGGTAACTGCGAATATGGTCTTTTGTTGTATCGTGACAAGCTTCCAAAGTTTAACAACGACGGACGGATGATATTCAATTGCTTTGATTGGGTACAGGATAATGAAACACCGAAGGTTCACAATACCCAAAAGCCAGTACCATTACTTCGTAGGTTAATAGAGATATTCACCGATAAAGGTGATGTAGTTATCGATCCGTGTGCCGGAAGTGGTTCTACCTTATTAGCAGCCGCCCAACTAGGACGCAGAGCATACGGATTCGAGATTAAGAAGAAGTTCTATGCTGATGCGAATAAATTTGTATTGTCGCAAGTCCAACAGGCGTTATTCCAATAATAAAGCTATGTGTAAGATTGAGTTAGATAAAATATACAATGAAGATTGTATCGAAGGAATGAAACGTATTCCAGATAAAAGCATTGATGCTATAATATGCGATCTTCCGTATGGTACCACACAATGTAGTTGGGATGTGATAATACCTTTCGAACTTCTATGGGAGCAATATAAACGTATCATTAAAGACAATGGGGCTATTGTATTGTTTGGTGCAGAACCTTTTTCCAGCTATTTAAGGCTAAGTAATATTGAGTGGTATAAATATGACTGGGTTTGGGACAAAGTGAAAGGAGTTGGCTTTCTAAATGCTAAGAAGCAACCTCTCCGTAATCATGAATTGATTAGTGTATTCTACAAAAAGCAATGTACCTATAATCCTCAAAAAACATCTGGTCATGAAAGGAAAAAAACTTTCAGATCAAAAAACTGCCAAACAGAAGTGTACGGAGCAATGAATCAGGATTACCATTATGATTCAACAGAAAGGTATCCGCGTAGTATACAAATCTTCAAAACTGATACACAGAACTCATCGCTTCATCCTAACCAAAAGCCGGTGAAGCTTTTGGAGTACCTAATTATGACTTATACTAATGAAGGCGAAATTGTATTAGATAATTGCATCGGAAGTGGTACTACCGCTATAGCCTGTATAAACACTAACAGACATTTTATCGGCTTTGAAAATTTGGGAAAGCATTATTATACAGCCTGTGAACGTGTATTACAGGCTATGCGAGAACCAAAATTAGCATTATAAACTAACGTGAAATAAGAATATTAGTTTCAATTCTTCAATCGTTAGAATGTGATTTTTATCCCTATGAATCATACTGTGACAATTGGGACATACAGGAACTAGATCAGTTTTCGGATCAACAATTTGTTCACCTGTCTGGGAAAGTGGATTAACATGATGTACATGAATAAAACCACGTCCAATTTCACCATATCTTTCAAGGAAATTAAATCCACATATAGAGCATGAATAACCGTGAATGTCTAAGGCTTGTTGGCGTAACTTTGGATTTCTTTCATATTTGGTTGAATAAGTCTTTTTCGTTTTGCCTTCAGTAATGGTAGTTGTGAATTCTGTTTCAACGTTATCTATGTGGTAATTAATATTGGATAATGACAATATTTTATCATATACCTCTTTGGTTATGATACGTACAGCATCTCTCCAATAATTGCCTTTACGTGAATCTGGGATTTCTTCTAAATATTGTCCGTTATCATCCTTTATAGGAATAGGTATGTCAAATGCTTGGTAGTTTATTATTTCGGAGTAATAGTCTTTTTTAGTTGATTCAGGATCGATATATTGATTGCCTATTTCTCCTATACCGAAATAATACGGGTCTGCAGTAAGACGAAACTTTTTATATTTCTTCTCCTGTAAACGGCCTTTGTAATAGATGATTTTAGTACCAGGTTTTAATAGTCTTAGATAGCGTTTTGGATGATGATACAATTCTCCTGTTTTATCTTTCCATGCAGATCGGTCGTTTTGTGTGATAATTGCGTACATTTTATTGGATTTTATTTTAGTCCTACAAATATAAAAATATAATTTTAATATATGACTTTAGAAAAGAAAATACGGCAATCAATAGATTTCCTTCGTAGTATGGAACGTGACAATCCGATGTGTTTAGGCTTTTCTGCTGGTAAAGATAGCGTTGTTATTCTCAACCTTGCAGAGCGTTCTGGCATAAAGTATAATGCTTCTTATGCAAATACAACGGTTGATCCACCAGGCACAATCAACTTTATAAAGAATAACTATCCGCAAGTTCAAATAATTCATCCTAAGAAGTCATTCTTTCAATTGGTTGAAAGTAAAGGATTACCCGGAAGAATGAGGCGTTTTTGCTGTGAAAAACTGAAGGAGCGATACGGTATCGGTCAGCGCACAATCGAAGGCATGAGGGCAGAAGAAAGCCAATCGAGGGCGTTATATGAGCCAGAACAATGTGATACACGCAGATGGATGAAAGGTGCAAAGCATATTCTCCCGATCCTTAACTGGTCAGAAGCCGATGTATGGAACTATATTCGTAAAAATGGACTTCCATATTCCAAGTATTACGATGCACCCTATAATCTTTCCCGTCATGGTTGTGTTGGTTGTCCCCTTGCAGGTTGTAAGCAGATGCAGGCAGAATTTAAGATGTTTCCCGGTTATGCCCGAAGAATGATTGTCGCCATTGAACGATACATGAACAACAAACCTAATAATGCACTCGCTAAGAATTTCAGTGATCCGTATGAAGCCTTTTACTTCTACATCAATGAAATGCCAATGCAGGACGTTAGACGGTTGAAAAAGGGACTCTTCCACTTTAATGCGAAGGAGGTTATACAGAAAGAAATTTTAAGTCGAATAGAGTAAAACAATAAAGAAAGGAGTCAATATGCGTGAAGACATAATGTACATGATAACCTACCCAGATGGCACACTTATGATGAATACTCAAAAGTATTACCGAAGAGATTGCGTCAGGTACTGGCTGTCTGGAACTAATTGGACATGGAAACAGATGTACAAGAAAGGCTTTCGCTGTAAAAAAGTGAAAGTTACATTTGAAATAATTGACTAATAACCAGAAGATAATGCTCTTGTATTATGCTCTTCACAAATATACGGGAAAGTGGTTTTACGTTGGAATAAGCTAGCTAAAGAATGGCTTTATCCAGAAGAGAATCATATATATTGTGATTGGGATAAAGTTGATTGTTGGATGCCGATACCGAAGTTTAACTAATAAAAATTCTAATGAATAAAGCAAGTTATTAACCCTTTAAAATGATACGGCCAAAGCATTACAATTATCACAACCGGTCCCGACCCGCCAAGCGAGAAAGGACTACATTAATCACTTCCGTCAGGAGAAGCCATTAGAGGGAATATTCTTCACCGACTTCATCCGGGATGTGTTAGAAAAGCGCAGCAGGCGGAAGTCTGAACACTATGCAGCTGTTTACGATGCGATCATTAAACACATAGATAACTTCTCATTAGAGTTTGATTGTGACATATTCACCAACTCGGTAACGGCTGAATTTCTTGATGATTTCATAGTCTATCTTGAAGATTGCGGGTTACGACATAATACCATTGTAGGATATATTCTAAAAATACAGACTCTTGTTCGCCGAGCATCGCAGTATAACTATGCAGTAGATAATACCTACGATGAGATTGATTTGAAATGCGAGCCTACAAATGCGGTGTTCCTCTCAATGAATGAAATCACTAGGATATACTACTACAAGTTTGAGAAGCAGGATAAACGGAAAGCCAAGGAGCGAATCAGGGATATGTTTGTATTGGGTTGTTTGACGGCTTTACGTTACTCTGATTATTCAAGATTGACAAGTCAAAATCTGATAAACGGGTATATTATGATCCGAACAAAGAAAACCAATGTAGATGTCAAAGTCCCGGCACACGACTATGTAAAAGAGATATTCGCAAAGTATGGCGGTCAGGTTCCCTGCGGCTTATGTATCCAGTACTTCAATAAGTACCTGAAGTTAATTATGCGGGAAATCGGACTAAATGATAAAATCACTTTTTCTTATACAGAAGGTGGAGAACTTAAAACTGTCACTCGTGAAAAGTGGGAGCTAATCAGCAGTCACACAGCGAGAAGAAGTGCAGCGACGAATATGTACCTCACGGGGCGTATGAAGACATTTGAAATTATGAAACTCACCGGACATCGGACCGAGCAAAACTTCTTCCGGTACATCCGGCTGACAGGTGATGATACAGCCCGATCTATTTCAGGAGATATGTTTTTTAGAAAGTAATTATCTACTGACACGTCATGTCAGTGACTTATGACATACCGAGTAATCCCGTTAGAGGGTTATTCGGTATCTTTATTGTGTAATATAAAAATTGAACTATGGAGATTATTTTTCGCAAAATAGAGGATATAAAGAAACTTGAAAATAACCCTCGCACAATATCCGAGGAACAAATGGATAAGTTAAAGGAATCACTTATCAATAATCAGGATTACTTCCAAGCTAGACCTATCATTCTTTCAAATCGAACTGGTGAATTTGTTATCATAGCTGGAAATCAGCGCTATGACGCATCCGTTCAGTTAGGGTTCAAAGAAGTACCTACCGTTCTTATTGAAGGGTTGACGGAAGAACGAGAGCGCGAAATAGTCATACGCGATAATGTCAACAACGGTGAGTGGGACTTATTGAAGATTATTAAAGAATGGGACTGTACAGCCTTACTCGATTGGGGATTATTCATTGACGACAGCAATGAAGAGTTTTTCAAGGAGAAGGGGCGTCCGGCTTTGAATGGGGACGAGTTGAAGAACGAACATTATGAGGCAGTAGAAAGCCTTAGCTATCTGAAATTTGGGGGTATAAAAATACCTTTATCAGCCGATGAAGAATCAAAGTTTCAGGTTGCACTTGACAAGTATATGGAAGAGAATGGAGTGATAGTAGGATTCATAAACAGCATTTTACATGATTGAGTATATCGATATAGACAAACTGAATCCGGCAGACTATAACCCTAGATGCTTGTCGGATGATGCTCTGGAAGAATTGAAGAATTCCATCACGGAGCTAGGTATGATAAAGCCAATCATCATCCGTCGTTCGGATTTTCGTATCATGGCGGGTCACCAGAGAACGAAAACGATGAAACTGCTAGGCTACACTCAGGTTCCTGCATTCATCCTGGATGGAGTTAACTCAACTGATGAAGTACGTTTCAATCAGCTTCACAACTTCGTGGAATGTGAAGTACATGATGCGCAGCCTATACTAACTATCACTCCGGAGGCGATTCAGGGTACTGGCTTTCAGGTAATCAAGAATAGTGATATTCATTTGTATAACAAAGGAACTAAAAATACGTTTGTTGTTGAACTGACAAAGATGATAATCCGTTACGGTCAGTTTGCAAATGCTATCTGTGATTTTGCAGGTAATATTCTCGTGTCATGTGTGTACGCGAAGGCTATAAAGTTGCTTGGCATGGATTTGCTGGTATATGTTCTTCCGAAAGGAATGGAAGAACGTGCCAGATACTTTTTTGGTAAGCAATACGGAGTATTTGAGTATTCCCATATAGAGAAGAAAACGTATATCCAATCTTTTGCCCAGAAACCGCGTTTGCGCTCTAAAAACGGAGTGATGGCTAATAGGACCCACTCAGTTCTGTATGAAACACAGGTGATTCCAATTATCGACAAAAGCATGCGTATTCTCGATTTCGGTGCCGGGCAAAAAGATTATGCGCTCTATTTACGGAAGAAGGGCTATAAGATTGATGCAATTGAGTTCTTCCATCGACAGGACAACGTGGATGCTATTGATGAGAAGGAAATTAGGGATGATAATGCCCGTATATGCCGAACACTTGATACATACGGTCAGTATGATGTAGTTGTCTGTGATAGCGTGCTTAACTCTGTGAACTCACTGCAAGATGAAAAAAATGTTCTGTTATCTCTGGCCGCTTTATGCAAAAAGGGAGGATTGATATTCTGGAGCGGCATACCTCTTCAGTTCCGGCAAAAGACATCGGATCGTAAAAACTCAATGGATTATCGTACTGTATCTGTCTTTCTCGACAAGAATGGTTTTACCGCGAATCTTCGTTATGGAGAATGGTATTTTCAGAAGTACCACAGCATGGCAAACATTCGTGAACTGAACACGAAATACATCGGAAGTAATTTCAAGGTTTACGAGAATGGGCGACTGATACCGGAAGAGGGAGAAGTGAAAGCTTCCTCTTTTCAAGTGGTATCAATCAACGATAAACCGGCATCTTTGGAGGAGATGGAAGAAGCGTTAAGATATGAATTCTCCTTGCCATTGCCACGTGGGAAGCATTGGAACCTTGACAAAGATTTGATACCTGCATACTTAAAATCAATGAAGTAATGGCTGCACCGAAAGAAAATCAGTTTTGGAAATTGAGGAGCGTTCACGGAAGGGATAAGCTCTTTTCAACTCCTGAATTATTGTGGGAAGCAGCATGCGAGTATTTCCAGTGGTGCGATGATTCTCCGTGGACTACCAAAAAGGCTATTCAGAAAGTAGTGCCCGTAAAACGAAAGAGGGGTAAGAAGGTGGAGATCGTTAATGAGGAGCAGACACAGCGTGAAGTAACACCGACCGCCAGACCTTATTCACTCTCCGGATTTCGTATATACGTGGGAGCTTCACCTAGATGGTGGAATAACTTTCGTGAGACGTGTATAATTAAAAATGATGAAGGTTTTTTAGAGGTCATCGCGCGCGTGGAGGAAATTATCAGAACGCAGCAGTTCGAGGGTGCATGTGTTGGAGCTTTCAATGCAAATATCATTTCTAGAACGTTAGGGTTAGCAGAAAAGCAGGAGGTAGACCATACCACTGGGGGCAAAGAGTTCAAGGGGTTCAATTTCTTACCATATACTCCGGAAGCTGATGAGGTGAAATAATGGAAGAACAAAAGGTCAACATAAAGCAACGGTTAGCGTATAACTACCTTCGTGATTCTATTACGAAGTACTTGTGCTATGGTGGTGCCGGTGGAGGTGGTAAGTCGTGGCTGGGCTGTGAGTGGCTTATGCAATGTGCTTACCATCTTCCGGGCACTCGTTGGTTTGCTGGCCGTGATAGCTTGAAGGATAGCCGTGAATCCATTGCGGTAACATTCGTGAAGGTGGCCGCATGGCATCACTTCACCGAGTACCGGCTAACCAATGACGGTGTGTCTTTCGATAATGGATCGGAAATCATCTTTTTGGATTTGACCTATTATCCTGTAAAGGACCCGATGTATGAAAGATTAGGCTCTAAAGAGTTTACCGGAGGATGGATAGAAGAAGCAGGGCAGGTTCATAAACTTGCATTTGAGATTCTGATAACTCGTATAGGGCGACATCTGAATGATGTGTATAATATACCGGGTAAGATTTTGATAACCTGTAATCCAAAAAAGAACTGGTTATATGACTTATTCTACAAAAGATGGAAAGAGGGGACCTTATATGAGGAATACGCCTTTGTTCCGGCTCTAGTACAGGATAATCCGTTTGCAACGGAGGATTATATCAACGCCCTTAAAAACACTAAAGACAAGGTAACAAAGGAGCGTCTTTACTATGGGAATTGGGAGTATGACGATGACCCGTCGGTACTTTGTGATTACGACGCTATATGTGACCTGTTCGCCAATGAGCACGTCAAGGCGTCTGGGTTACCTTCTGCATCTGCCGACCTTGCAATGAAAGGACGTGATAGATTCGTAGTAGGTCATTGGCTGGGAAATGTATGTACTATCCGGATTGACAAAGAATTCAGTCCTGGTAAGGTGATAGAAACAGACCTTAAGAATCTGATGATTGATTACGGCATCCCCCGCAGCATGACTATCGTTGACTCTGACGGATTAGGTGCATATCTGGAAAGTTATCTAACAGGGATAAAGGAATTTCACGGAGGAAGTAGGCCGATAAGTGTTGAGTATGATAATCTTAAGTCTGAATGCGCTTTCAAGCTTGCTGAGTTGATTAATGCCCGTAAGATAAGGATTATATGCACAGACGCTCAAAGGGAGCGTATAAAGAAAGAATTAGGGGTGTTGAAGCAAGACCACGTAGATGCGGATACAAAGAAGAAAGGCATAATAAGCAAAGAGAAGATGAAGGAGCTTCTAGGGCATTCTCCTGACTATCTGGATATGTTGATTATGTCGATGTACTTCCGCATAAAGCCAATACCACAAAAAGCAAAAGCCAAATTAGCTACAATGTAAATGACTGCAATATGACAGTGAAAGAATTTTTGATACTAAGCGATGTTTCCTCTAGTCAGGAGGAGATTTCTAGCCAGATGGAGAAACTCCCTAGACCGGTAAAAGTTGGGGATGTGGCAACGCCTGATACGCTGAACGACCTAACATTCGGGCAGCTAATCAAGCTACAATCAATAGCCAACACAATGGACGTGATTTTACTTCCTTGCCGGGAGCTGCTGGGGCTGACGGATGAAGAGATTATGATGTGTGATGCCGAACAGGTGATGGGCTTCTCTATGTGGGCAGCAAAACAGGTTGAGAAGATTAATAACCTGTTTGCATCCACAAGCGTACCGCCTACTCAGGAAGAGGCACGGGCAGGAATCGAGCAGATGCAGTTCGGAATGTTCGGGCTCATAGATTACTTCGCTACCCGTATGGGGATAACCGATCATGAACAGGTGGAGTCGGTGCCGTGGGTGCGTATATACAAGTGTCTGGATATTGATACGAAAAGATATGTATTTCAAAGAAGGTTACGGAAAATATTATCAGAAGAGAAATGACAACAGTAGAATCGAAAATTAAAAGTATCGTTGAACAGATGGAGGGAGTTACCTACATCTTTGAAAATTGGGCTACAGCAAATGTTAGACTTGATAGTGGTGTAATGCCGGCTATATTAAATGTGCTTCCAGTATCAGGGCGTTTCAATCTTGGAAAGATGCATCTGAAGGATTTTCCTAATTGCATGCTAGCTTTTCTTGATAAGGCTGATTTGGATTTCGATGGAGCGGAGAATGATGCGATTATTGAGAGATGTAAGGACTTTGCTAAAGAGTTTGTTCTTCGTTTAAATGCAAGTGGGCTGTTTGAACAAGTAGAAGGTGATATACCATACTCTATAGCATATGATAAGCTGGATGTTAATGTAACAGGTATAGTCATTGAGATGCAGCTAAAGGAGGCAAAAGGACTTGTATTATGTCCAGGTAAAGATATAGGAGAACTGGTACATGGCAGGAAAGGATAAAGCATTAGGAGTTGTACGTAGTGAGTTAGACGCTCTTAGACTTAGAATTATTGAAAATCATCTCAGGGTAGGGCAAAAAGCAAGTGGTAAAACTATCGCTAGTTTACATGTCGAGTTGTCTGAAAATGGAGGGATACTTTGGGGGCGTCAAGCTTTTGAAGTTTTGGAATCCGGACGTAAAGGAGGAAAAGTTCCTAAAGGTTTTTATCAGATTATCCAGCAGTGGGTAAAAGATAAAGGAATACAGGTAGATAAACCAAAGACATTCTCATACTTTGTTGCTAGAAAGATCGCAAGGGAAGGGACTCAATTATACCGGAATGGTGGGAGAGGTGATATTTACTCAAAAGAAATTGAGCACACAACTAAGGTAATAATGGAGCGGATTTTTGGAATATTTGAAAAGGATGTTGAACATATAAATTTAAATAATCAATGAGAACTGCAGAGATGAATTATCATGTTACGATTAAGTATCCTGATAATATATGTTTTGTATTTAATCCACAAATAGTACAATTAAGCGGTGGGCTTCTCGCAGGAGGAATGAGCTTGGAAACGTATATATATGAGATTGTTGATAATGATACATCATTTAAATATACTGATAATAGAGTATCTGTTAGTGATAACATTTCTTTAGATTTATCTACTTATTTACAATCATTATTTGACGCTAAAAGTTCACTACCTCAATCAAAAAAAGTAAAGGTTACGGTTACACATAATATAGGAGGATTATTTGAGTTTACTTTATTATGCATCTGGGGAGCGATGAATGTGGGAGAAGTGTTTAATCCATCAAGAACAGTAACAATGTTTAGGAACTTTCCCTCTTGTATTTCCATATACAGCAATGGAGAAATAAACGTTAGATATGATGGGGAGAAATACACTTCCGTTAAAGTAGAAGATTCAGGATTATTACACAAAGATTTTTCGGAAGAATTTAAAGATGCAAAGGAGTTTGGAATGATTAAGATACTAAATACTCCTGAAGCTCCTAGTATATTTCAATATACTTTTGATAGAACATTTAAACCAATTCCTGACGATGCAGTATTTATCAAGGTTCTTTTTAATGATTGTGATAAGGGAATCTACCTGCGTTGGCTAGACCGACATGGATTCTTCCAGTATTGGCTATTTCAAGAAGGAGACTTGACCGGACAGGCTTCCAATGAGGGAGAACTGTTGAACATTGATTATAGTGATATAAAATATGCTTATAATGGAATGAGTCGTTATCAAGGAAAAACGTATCAAACTACTAGGAAGGCTTGTGCAACATTCGTGGATCGAAAAATATTTAAGATGTTATCTACTATCCATTCTTCGCCTATTGTTGATATGTACATTGGTGAGAACTGGGTACCAGTTAATATTGTAGCCGGATCATTTACCGATAATGGAGCTGATCTTCAAGACTTCGAAATTCAGATAACCATGCCGAAAACTATAACACAGATGCTATGACAAGGGATGAATTATACATAAATGGCGTAAAAGCTGACCTAGGTAAAACCGATATTAGCTTGAATTATAAAAGCAACCTACTTACTGATATTAGCAAAATAGTAAGCAATAACAGCTACACAATCAAGCTTCCTAAAACGGCAAAGAATATGGCTTTGATTGAGTGTTCCCATATTCCTAGTTCTGCAAGTCGTTATCCGTACCTAAAGCATAAGGGTACGGTGTTACGAAATGGCATTGAAATAATCAAGGATGCAAATGTCGTATTGCTTGAAACTGGAGAATTTATAGAGATAGCTCTAACCTGGGGAAATGTTATAAACTTTGCCAGTGTGGTGAACGATGGTAAGAAGTTGACGGATATTTCATACGGAACAGTCGAGGGGGTAGACTGGGTAGTGTGGAGTAATAAGGGAAGCAATACCACGCAATTTCCTCTAATTGACTATGGATTTAGTTCCGGTGAATCTAATGCGTGGTATCGGCCAGTAGTTACTGCAAAATGGATACTTGATAAGATACAGGAAGAAAATGAAGTAACGTTTAATTTTCCTGTTGACAAGCAGCCTTTTATTAATAAGATGATTGTCCCTCTCCTTACAAACAATGATTCTCAGAAGATAAATGACGCTTATCCTTCTTCTTTAAAAATGAATGGGTATGTAATTGTAGAAAATACTTTTTCACATATAAAATTGCAATATAATGGCGATAGTACTCAGCAATATGCTAGTGTTGGCGGTCCTTATGAGGATAGATTATATACTAATTTCCCCCTTTCCTTAAAAGTAAAGGGAAGTATTAATATGTTGGTAAAATATTCAGCTGGTACTAATTACAATAACATGTATATGAATTTGCGGGTATCGGAAACAGATGATTCAGGAAATATACCGGCAGGCGGCTTTTTGATAAGAAGAAAAAATAGGGCTGCATATATTGAATCTCCTAATGTTAGGCTAGTTTTTGATTTTGATGATATAGTGTTTATTGATTCAGGAATGTTTATGTATTTCACTATTGAAGCTATTGCGACAGGTCCAAGTAGCAGTGTGCTTTCTTTGATTGTATATGATCGTAAAGAAATATCGTTCAAAGAGAAATTTCCATTAGTTCCCAACCTTCCTGACATCAAACAAATAGACTTTATCAAGGCTGTTGCTTCAATGGTTGGTCTGTTTGCTTTGCCAGATGGCACAGACGGGATAAAGTTTATTCCTTTTGATAATCTATCAGCAAACAAATCTAAAGCTGTAGATTGGACGGATCGTGTGATAATGGCTTATAGAAGTGTAACACCACGAAGCCTTAAATATACTCTTGACAATATAACTCAAAACAACTGGTTCCGATATAAAGAGGACGATAAAGTAACAGGAAGTTATGATGGAAATATACAGGTTGATGATGTTACGATAGATTATGAACGTGACGCTATTAAATTGCCTTTCTCCGCTTGCGACACAAAGAACGGTGTAGCTTATATCCCTTTGTATTCCTACAACGATAACGGAGAACTACAGTATAATAAAGCCAATCCCCGAATATTACTTCTTGATGGCACAAAAGGAATATTCAAGGGATTGGAATGGACTACCTTAATTGCAAATAACTATCAAACGTACAAAGGACTAATCAATGATGCAAAGGTAGTTACCGAGTATATCAGTATTAACAGTATTGAGTTGCGAGACTTAGAGATGGATGTTCCGGTTTATTTGGCTCAATATGGTTGTTATCTGGCCATCATTGAGATAAAAACTAGGGAGAATAATATATGTGAATGCAAACTTTTAAAGATGTGATATTATGGGAGATGATAATATAAAAACAAAGATACTTGATATTCAAGTTCGTTATGAAGATGCTATACGTGGAATAGCCAAATATCAGCAGGTTATAGATCAGACTAAAGATAAACAGAAAGAGCTTAGAAAAGAGTTGGATAGCGGTCAAGTGACAATAGATGAATATAACATGGAGATGGAAGCCAGCAAGCTGGTTATTGCTGAAAATAAAGAAGCCATCAGAATTCTTGAAAAAGAAATCCAAAATAATATCAAGGCTGAAAAGCAGCAGCAAGATAGTTTAGTAGCTCTTCGTGCCTCATTATCAAACTTGACACGCCAATATGATGAGATGTCAGAGGCTGAACGTAACTCTGCTTCCGGAGAGGATTTGGAGATACATATTAATGCAATTACCGATAAAATAAAAGATGCGGAGGAAAAGACCCAGCGATTCTACCGGAATGTTGGCAGTTATCAGCAAGCATTTGAAAAGGCACTATCTCCTTTAAAAAAGCAACTAGATGAAATGCGTAATGCCTATCTAGCAATGTCAGAGGAAGAACGAAAGGGAGCGGCTGGTGAGGAAATGCGCATCCATATGGCGAACATTCAGGCACAACTTGAATCTACTGCTGAAGCTGGCGGAAAGTTTCAGAACGAGCTTCTTTCTTTAGTCGGTATTCAGGGTGGATTCTTGGGAAGTATAGCCAATTCTGTTGGAGGAATGGAATCTATGTCACAGGCATTCATGGCAGGTAAGGCAGCTGTATCTGCTTTCGGAAAGCAATTACTAGCTCTGTTGATGAATCCTATTGTAGCAATAATTGCAGGGATTGCATTAGTAATAATGGGTTTGGTAAAAGCTATAAACTCTAGCGAAGAAGCTACCAATCGTGTTAGTGTATTACTTGCTCCGCTCAAAAAAATGTTGGATGGGTTATTGCATTTACTTCAAATTTTCGCTGCTGGTATCCTAACGGTGGCGGAAGCTTGGGCAAAGTTGTACGATTGGCAAATGAGACTCATGGAGAAGCTTCCTCTAGTAGGTGAAATAATCAAAGAAATCAATGAATCGAACCGTGAAGCCATAGAGTTAGCAAAGGAAAAGATTGCTATTGAACAGCAGTCACGGACGGATGAAGTGCAGAACGCTAAGGATGCCCTAGAAGTTTCGAAGCTACGTACCCTTGCTAAAGACAAAGAGAAGTACACTGCAGAAGAAAGATTGAAGTTCGTCCGTGAAGCTAATAAGCTGGAAGAACAACAAGCTGACAGGAACGTGAAGCTAGCAGAACGTAAGCTAAAGGCATTGCAGACTGAATCCGAGTGGGCTGAAAATAATGCAGAAACCAATAAAGAACTAGCAAAATTGGAAGCGGATGTATATCGTGCCCGTAAGGAGCAATACGATAAGACCCGTGAACTAAAGGAACAGGAGAATACTATCATTCAGGAAGGTATAGCTAGTGCAAAGGCAGAAGCAGAAGCCAAGAAAAAAGCAGCAGAAGAATCTGCTAAGACTGCTAAAGAACAGCGGGATAAAGAACGAGATGCTATCAGGCAGACCGAAGATGCTCTGTTATCTTTAATAAAAGATGAGAGAGAGAAACGACGTAAAGAAATCAATCTCTCATATAGCCGTGAAATTATTGATTTGAAACGTAAATTGGCTGAGGAGAAAAACCTAACTTCCAAAGCAAAGGATGCTATCATACAAACTATTAAACTTAAAGAGCAACAGTTGCAAGTAGAGTTACAAAAGTTGTCTGAGGAGCAATTGCAGAAAGATATTGCCAATCGTCAGAAGCTGATAGATATTCAGTTAGCCGCCGTAAAATCTGGAAGTGAACAGGAATATCAGTTAAAGATGCAGCAATTGATGACTCAACGTGACATGGAATTATCCAATACGGAGTTAACCGAGCAAATGAAACTTGCCATCAAAGCTAAGTATGATAAGCAGATGGATGATCTGGTTACTCAACGTGAAGCGGATACATTAAAAAAACAACAAGATGCCGTTAAGGTAAGATTTGAAACAGAGATTGCTCAAGCTCATGGTAATGAAGAAGAAATTCTTCGTATCAAAGTAGAACAGAAGAGAGTAGAATTAGACTCTTTGCACCAGATGGAAGGAGAAAGTATTGAAGCTTTCAATTTACGCAAAGTTGAGATCGAGAATGCTTATCTTGATGCTAAACAGGATTTAACTGATAAGCAAGTTGAAATAGAACAGGTGAAGTTTCAGGCTACTGCTGATATAACAAATTCTTTATCTGCTTTGGCTGATGCTGCAGGCGAACATTCGAAAGAGCTGGCAATGGCTTCAAAGATATTAGCACTTGCAGAGATTGCGATTAATACAGGTAAGGCTATTGCTGCTGGGGTTGCTCAGGCTCAATCAGTCCCTTTCCCCGGTAATATTGCTGCAATAGCTACCACCATTGCAACTGTAATTGCTAATATAACCACGGCAATCAAAACGGTAAAAAGTGCTAAGTTCGCATCAGGTGGTCAAGTTGTTGGACCTGGAACCGGAACTAGTGATAGCGTCCCTGCCCAGTTGTCAAATGGTGAATCGGTAATCACGGCTAGGGCCACTTCCATGTTTTCTCCTATTCTTTCATCATTTAACATGATGGGAGGAGGAGTGCCAATCAACTTGACGGCATCCAGTAATCAGACCATGGGAGAAGATATGTTGGCTAGAGCAGTCGCCAAAGGTGTACAGATGATGCCCAGACCTGTTGTGTCAGTTGAAGAGATTAATTCAGTTAGTAACCGTGTAGAAGTATTGGAGAACTTAGGTAATTTATGAAAGCTTACGAACTGCTTTATGCAAACAGAACCGCGCTAGAGATGATGTCCGAAGTAGCGGTGGAGGTGTCAGATATTAAGTACTTGGAGATGTACAAAGAGTATTTGCGTCTAATAAAGGAAGGTCACAAAAAGACGTATGTCATGCAATATCTTTCTGACGAATATGGTGTAGCGGAAAGAACTACCTATCGAATTATAGATAGGCTATCAACAGAGGTAAAGATGTGATTCGGGGGTGGCAGTTGCTCACCCTTTTTTCACTGTCATGCCGTGTCAGTGCTATTTCCTTCTTATATTCTTATACCCGTATCTCGTTTCATACCTTTGTTTCAAACAATTGCAGAGATATGGCGAAATTATATATTAATAAAGACATTCAGCCGGAAGCCGATAAAATGAAGTATTGGTTATCTGGTGATGATTGTATTTCCTTCGCGGATATACAGGGTTTCATAGATTGGATACCGGCTGACGATAACCGCATTGATATTGAACTTCATTCCTGTGGTGGAAACTGTGTTGAAGGGTATGCAATATATGATGCTTTGAGAGCTTCTGGAAAAGAGATATCATGCAAAGCTGTTGGAATTTGTGCGTCGATGGCAACCGTGATATTACTTGCCGCTCCACTTGAAAGACGAAGCGCATATCAGCATGCTGAGTTTCTTATACATTCTCCATTTTATCAACCTAGCGCAAAGATAGGTGAATTGACTATCGAAAAGCTTGAAGAGCTTAAGTCAAGTCTACAAGCTGATAAGGAGAAAATTCTCTCTGTGTATGTAGAGCGCACAGGGCAGACACGGGAAGTATTAGAAGCTCAAATGGCTACGGATGGATGGTTCAATGCTGAAAAGGCTATCGAGCTAGGCTTCGTATCTTCCATTGTGCCGGCTGCGTCTGCATCCGTTGAAAAACCAATCATTAATAATTCTAATAGTAAAAGTATGGCAAAAGAAGAAAAGAAAGTGACAGTAGCACAGGCATTACACATGCTAGGAGTTGCGCTAGGGGTTTCTAAACCCGAAGCTGTCGGAATGGTAATCACTACATCAACCGGTGACGAGTTGACGGTAGAACGGGAAGAAGGGGAAATTCAAGTAGGTGACCAGGCTTCTCCTGATGGTGAGCATGTCTTGGAAGATGGCCGCACGGTCGTTGTTACTGATGGCGTTATCACCGAAATTAAAGAACCAACTTCCGGTGATGAAGATGTGCAAGCATTGCAGGATCGTGTAGCGGAGCTGGAAGCTGAGAATGCGGAATTGCGCTCTAACGTAAAGAGTGAAGCCGAAGCACGTATATTGTCTGCTGTTGGTAAAGCAGGCGGTGAAGCTTGGTTGAGAAAGGCTACAGGGGCTTATACTCCGGCAAGACGTTCTGCATCTCCACAGGCTAAAAGACCTGAAGAGGAAAGACCGGTAAGCAAGATTGAGAAGAAACTTGCAGAGGCGAGAGAGAGAAACAAAAACAGATTTAATAAATGATTTGAGTTATGACGTGGGAACAGATTAAAAATTTAACCCCCGATAATGGGGCTATCAGGAGCTTGAAAGAGCTTTTGATTATGACAAACTTCATCGACGAAGATTTGGAAAAGTTCTTCACTTTCCGTCAGAACGTCGTTCAGGGTCAAAAACTTGGATGGACGGGTGAGATGGAAGATGTGGGATGGGCAGGTGCCGGATGTAATCCGACTTATCGTAATGTTACTATCGCAGCAGCGGAAAAGACGTGGAACATTGGTGACTGGTCTATTCCTTTGAAGTGGTGTTACGAAGAACTGGAAGGCACTATTGCTGAATATTGTCTGAAAACAGGTACCGATATTGCCGACCTTACCTCTACGGAGTACATGGACGACATCGTTATGCCGGCCCTTGATTTGGCAATCAAGCGTATGTTTTGGCGTTTCATTTGGTTTGGTGACAAAAACGCTCAAAATGTATCAACTGGACAGATTACAACCGGTATTGACATTGAACTGTTCAAGCCTTGCGATGGTTTCTGGAAGCAATTATTTGCGGTTGGTGCCGCTAATTCAGTACAGCACACTACTATTGCGGCAAATAGTGAGGCTTCGTATGCGTTGCAGCGTAGTAAAATTCGTGAGGCGGGTGTAGCTATCGGTATTTTTGATGAGATGTTTGATAATGCGGATCCGCGCGTAGCATCAATGGAAGGAGCAGGAGTATTTTGTACCAAGTCATTGACGGATGCCTTGACAAAGGACCTAAAACGTGAATATAAACTCATACTAGAATGGGAACAGGTCTTTGAAGGGCTGAATGTAACGGAATACGATGGTCATCTAATCTACAGCGTCTCAATCTGGGACCGTTTCATTCAGAAGTATCAGAACAATGGTACTAAGTTGAATCTACCCCACCGTGCAGTATTTGGTTCTCCGAAGCAGTTGTTTGTAGGGTCCCCTTCAAATCAGATTATCTCCGATTTGCGCGTGTGGTTCAATGAAGATGAAAGAGTTAACAAGGCATACTCATGTGGTAAGCTCGGTTGCTTGGTAGGTGAAGATGATTTGTTCCAAATAGCTTATTAAGGAAGGAGGAAATTATTATGGGATTGTGTGATGAAATCTTAAAGAAGGCTATCGCAATTGATTGTGAGAATCCTATCACTAAAGGCCTGGAGGCAAATGGGGTAATTATCAATCGTCAGGATGTTGATTTTGCTGCAACTGTGTTAGATGCTACTCGAAAGAATATCATCAAAACACTAGTCTTGAAGACAGGGAAGAAAGGGTATGAGGTGTATTGCCCTGGTTCTACTCCGTTCACAGGAACGAAAATATCATTGGAAAAGGGTACCTATAAAAACAAATGGACTGTTGATTTGCCTTTGGTAGTGTTGGACAATGGGCCGGAAGTCTGTGAGGATATCATTGAAGGTTTGGCAAACGGTGAATATGTTGTTATTCTTCGTAACAAACACAAAGGTAGTGACGGTAATGCCGAATATCAAGTCTATGGGTACTATCAGGGACTTCGTGCTGAAACGATTGAAAACGATAAGTACTCGGAAGATACCGATGGCGGATGGTCTGTAGCGTTGAAGGAAACAGGAGCGCCTAAAGCAGGAATGTTCTTCTTCAATACTGATAAGAAAACTACTGATGCTCAGTTTGCGACATTAACAACACAATCAGCGGCATGAGAAGTATTTTAGAAGTGGTTAGTAAATTGGAAGCATTGAGGGGGCAAATAGCCCTCTCAACTTCTGAAAAATCAGAGATTGAACTGATGTATCAGCAGGTACTGGGAAAGGACTTTGTGAAAACATCGTGTAATGACTGTTATCGCGATGCGGTAATCGAAATGTATTTATATCTAAAACGTACTGGAAATATGAAAGAAAAATCAAATTACACCCTGAAAAACGGTGTGCTTCTGCAAACAGAATTCGGTAGTAATACAATGTACACGAACGCTAATCTTACGGACGAAGTAGCTGAGAACTACCTGGCGAAGGATCCCAAAGGAGAAATTTTCTTTGCCTCTATGCCTACAGATTGGGAGGAACGTGTAAAAAAACGCTTTAGTCTTGAAATAGAGTTGAACGAGGAGTTGATAAACATTTTAGTGGATACATTAAAATCTGGCGCTACCATTACTTCCATCAAAGAAACGTTTAAAACTTACTCCATCGATGGAAAGAAGGTAACGGCAAAGGTGCTTGATGCTCATTTGAAGGCCGCAAAGGACATCATAGTAAATGATGCTCCGAAAGACGATTCAGAGAACAGTCAAACAGAAGAGTAATAATTAACCTCACGGGATTATGAGAGCAAAAGAGTTAAGTAAAAAGAGTAAAAAACGTATAGATATAGGTTATCTCCAAATGCTGGGTATCCAGAGCTATGGTGATGATAACTTATATCCTCATGTGTTACGTAATATCATTGCTGCAAGCTCCACGGGTACTGAATGTGCAAATCGTTTGGCAGATTTCATCGAAGGAAATGGATTTCGTGAGGTTGATTTCTCTGAATATGTGGTTAACCGGCGTGGAGATACGGCAGATGATATTCACGCACTTGTTTGTAAAGATGTGGCTGATTGCAAAGGGCTTGCATTACATGTCAACTATAATGTTTTTGGAGAAATCTGCGAATTAAATTTCGTTCCGTTCGAGAATTGTAGGTTATTGGAAGAAGATGATTACGGGTATGTCTCAAAAATAGCAGTTCATCCGGATTGGACAGGTAAAAAGACACGTAAAGGTAAGGTTGTAAGGGTTGATAAAAAAAATGTAGATTATATTGATGTGTTCAATCCTCGAAAAGAAGTAGTTTTATCTCAGATAGAGGCGGCCGGCGGTCTGGAATATTACAAAGGTCAGATTATGTGGAGGTCGATGGATGGTAAGTTTGTGTATCCGACAGGGAAGGCTGATAGTGTACTTACAGAAATGAGTACTGATGAAGGATTGTCCAATGTGAAGTATCGAAATGTACGCTGTGGCTTTTTTCCTTCTGGCATGATGATTACGAAAAAGGGCGTTAATATCATAGGTGAAGATAACGATGGTGAAAAAAGTAAAAATGAAGATACAGGATTCTCGGATACCTTAGTACAGTTGCAAGGAGATACTAATGCCACCAAGATACTTGAGGTTACTTTGAGTATAGATGAGGAAAAGCCGGAATTTGTACCTTTAAAATCAAATAATTACGATAAGGAGTTTACAGTTACTGATGCAAGTACGGTTGAACGGATATATTCAGCTTACGGTCAGGAGCCATGGTACTGTATCCGTATCGGTAAAGTCGGTTTTTCTGGTGATATTTTGGAGGACGCTTTCGAATATTATAATTCCATCGTATCCAAACAACAACGTATGATTGAACGTGCTTTTCAGAAGATTTTCGAAAATTGGTTTGAAGAGGTTAATCCTTCAAATGATTTTAGTGTTCAACCACTTAAATATGTGAGAAATGCAGCAGCATCTAATAACAACGGAGGAGGTATCTGAACTCTCCCGTGATATGTCTACCCACTTGGATAAATCTAAGATAGAGACATACATTCGTGAATCTGAGAATATTGATATTAAGAGTGCATTAGGGGATGGTCTATTTCTTGATGTAAAGAACTTCCCTGAAAAATATTCCATATTGCTTAATGGAGGCATTTATGAGACTGAATGCGGGGATAGAAAGGTATTTACTGGACTTAAATCCGCACTTGCTTATTACACGTTTGCTCGTATTGTTAAAAATGGGGATGGAAGTGTTACTCGTTTTGGATTTGTAAATAAAGAATCTGAATATTCTTCCCGTTCGGAAATAAAAGAGAAAGTCATGGCTTACAATGACGCCTTTAGCATAGCCGACAGATATTTAAAAGAGTGCGTGCAGTATTTGAATGATTGTAAAAGTGATTTCCCTTTGTATAAAAGTGGAGGTAAATTGAAAGCAAATAGAACTGTTTTTCGAATAATAGGAGACTAATATGGGACAAATAGATAACTTGTTAAGTAAGGCAAAGCTTATTAGGGATGAGATACAGGATGGGGCAAATACTTCTGAAAGGGTAGGAGGGCTGTTTGTTGACATCATAAAAGAATATATGTTGACTTCTGATCAAATAGAGAATGTAAAGAATAAGATTACAAAGATCACTCCAATATTCTTATCCGAATCCGACTACGAGAATTTACCTGTTAAAGACCCTGAAGTAACCTACATGGTTTATGAGGAGGAATAGTGCATGATCTACAAAAATGGCAAGGAGATAACCTCTATATTCAAAGGGGAGCGGCCTATCGGTGCTATCTATAAAGGCTCAAAGCTGGTGTGGCAGGCTATCAGAAGCTGTTTTGGAAAAGGCTTTTGGAACAATGAGAAGCCGTGGAATAATGAAGAAGGTTGGAAAAATAATTAGAAAACAGTTATGGCAAAGAAAGTATATGATAGGAAAATAACCAACTCCCAGGATTGGGGAGGTGACGAGAGTACGGACGGTCTGCCGGTTGCCGGCAGTCGTGTGCAGGAGTTTATCAAGGAGCAACTCAATAGTAAAGCTGGCGTATTCCACTACGACAACACTAATAATAGATACATTGTCTTTGCTGATGAAGAAAGCCAGGACGCATATTTTGATGATCCGACCAGAACTGATTTGATAATCGGTACATTCGATGCTCCTTTCAATTATTCAGCGCAGATAACATTGAGTACCCCTACCTATAATGCTATCCTGTCAGGTACGAAAAACAACTACATAGGTTTCACCTTCGATACGATGAACAAATCGGGGCAGTCAGTCGGTGAAGATGTAATCTGCACGTATACTATAATCAAAGGGGGTGTCAAGAAGACGATAACGGAGAAGTATCGCTATGGTCAGGCGGCACACTTCAATATTGATGACTATCTTTCAATCGGAACTAACACTATTACTGTTGGTATTGTCGGTCAGACTACGCTTGCAGCGACTACAATAGGTATTACCTATCAGGTTGTAGACCTTCAATTGTCCGATACCTATGATGTATCTCAATCATACAATGTCGTGACGAACCCAAATGCGGCCGCGGCTATTCCTTATTCTGTTTCGGGGTATGGTACAAAAATCATGGAATGGTATTTGGATGGGGTGCTGCTTGATTATGTGAAAGTAGAAGATGAAATCGTAGACGTATCGACGACACGTACAAAATACATATCCCTGGCTAATCTTTCACAAGGTATTCACAGCCTTCAGTACCGTGCATACACGATGCTTGATGGTGAGAGGTTTTATTCGAGTATTCTCTATCGTGATTTGATAGTATATACCGGAGCTAATAAGAATCCTATTATTGCGTTAGCTGCTACTATTCCGGTAGGTAATGACATCATTACGTCGGGAAACTTGCAACTCTATGGTATTACACAGTATATTCCGTACGATCTTACTTTTGCCGTCTATAATCCTTCCAATGCAGCTTCTACGGATGCCGTGATAGCGATTGACGGTAAGACGGAAACGACAATACAGACTCATAACGGAGAAGTCGGTACTTATTCCATTCGTCCCATTGAATATGGAGTAAAGAATATAACCATAACAGCCGGCACGACAATATACACGATTGGATTGAATATCACCAAGTCATCCACTTCATTAGAACCGATTACGGACGGGTTGCAATTGGATATGACGGCACTTGGCAAGTCTAACAATGACGTCAACAGGGAGGAGTGGGTGTACGGACTGTATTCTGCCACTTTCTCCGGTTTCAACTGGAATAAGACTTCAGGCTGGAACAATAACCGCCTGTTGATTACTTCAGGGGCTTATGTTGATATCAATCTGGCACCCTTGTCTCCTGATCCGACCGCAACAGGCAAAACACTCGAATTTGAGTTCTCGACAGCGAACGTGTCCGATGATAATGCCGTGATCTGTGACCTTCGAAATAATGCGGGTACCGGGTTGCTGATTACAGCGTCAGAAGTTCTTTTGAAATCAGCCGGCGGTGCGGTTTTGAGCACTAAATTCAAGTCAGAAGAAAATTACCGTATCTCCTTTGTAATCAACAGAAAGACTGGCGTTGCCAACAAGGGGCTTGTCTTTATCTATGTAAACGGTAAGTTTTCCGGTGCGGTTAATTATTCCGGGAGTGACAACTTTACAAGCAGCAAGACTTTGAGAATTGGTAATACAGTGCAGGCTGATGTTTTCTTGAAAGCAATCCGGATATATAATGTGGCATTAACTTCTGACCAGATACTAAACAACTTTATGTTGTACCGTGATGATACAGTTGAAATGCTGTCTGTGTATGACAGGAATAATATCTATGAAGAAGGCACGCAAAATTTCTCCATTGATAAACTGGCCGCCCAGTGCCCGGTTTTCATTTTTACAGGTGATATTCCTGCTCTTGAAAATACCACGGACAAGAATAAGACTATTTATGTGGATGTTGAGTATATCAATATGCAGGACCCGTCCAGGTCTTTCACAGGGAAAGGGATCAGATTACGTCCTCAAGGTACGTCCTCCATGGGATACCCGAAAAAGAATTTCAGACCCTATACCGGATATGGTACGATGTGGGATAACATGGGGAATGTCATCGTTGATGGACTGTATTCATTTGCCGATCGTGCACAACCCGTTAATGTGTGGTGCTTGAAGGCTGATTATGCGGAGAGTTCCGGTACACATAATACAGGTATTGCCCGGCTATGGAATCAAGTAATGACGAATGTCCAGATCAATGGCGAGTATGTTCTTCGTACTGAATCCCAAAAATCGGCAGTAGCATCCGGTTATCCTTACGACGTCCGGACAACGGTTGACGGTTTCCCATGTCATGTGTTCTATCGTCTGACTGCTGATAGTGAACTGGTTTACATAGGGAAATATAACTTTAATAACGACAAGTCTACGGAGAGTGTTTTCGGCTTTCGCGATATTCCGGGATTCGATAATGCGAAGGTGCAATGCTGGGAGGTCTTGAATAACGGTAACCACCTTGCACTCTTCCAGGACATGGATAATTTCGATACTGAATGGGAGCAGGCTTATGAAGCCCGTTATCCGGATAAAAGCACGAATGTTTCAGACTTAAAAGCGTTCTCTGAATGGGTGGTATCAACCAAGGGAGATATTGAAAAATTTAAGGCAGAGAAATGGGATCATTTGGACGTGTACAAGGTAGCAGCTTATTATATCTACTTGATGCGGTTCGGTGCCGTTGACCAGATTGTTAAAAATGCCATGCTCATGTCAGAAGACGGTGTGAAGTTCTTCTTTATCAATTACGATAATGACACAATAAACGGTGTACGTAATGACGGTCTTTTGATTTATAATTATGACATTGACCGTCAGACGATCGATACTTCTTTCTCTGCACTTGTATACGCCTATGCCGGGCATGAATCTACTTTGTGGAATAACCTCGAAGCTGACGACGAGTTCATGCGCATTGTATCAGAAGTAGACAATGCGCTTTATATGGCCGGATTGAGCTATGAAAAGACGATTGATATGTTCGACAATCAGCAATCAGGGAAGTGGTGTGAAAGAGTCTACAACCAAGACGCCCAATACAAATATATCGGGCCGTATACAGACTCCGGCATCAATAACTTATATATGCTTCAGGGTGCACGATCCGCCCATCGTCGGTGGTGGTTGAGTCACCGTTTCGATTTGCTCGACAGTAAATTTGTATCCGGAGCATATAAAGCGAAGTCAATTGAATTTAAAGCTGCTAATGCTCCGGCCGGACTTGAATTTAGCATTGTATCCGGAAACAATATTTTCTACGGATATGGCTTGAATAATGAAGTCGTTGAATCAGGTGTTCGACTTGATGTTGGTAAGTCGCATACATTCATCTCTAAACAAGTCATTAATGTGGGTGATCCGGTTCGCGTCTATTCGGCTGTCAATGTTCAGGAGCTGGATATTCACAACTTCATAGAATATCTGTCTACGCTGAATATTGCGGAGGTATATAATACCACAGTTGGGACTAAGTTCAAAAAGCTTGTTATGGGTGTGGATACGGCAACTGATAACCGGAGAAATACTTCATTGTCTGATATATCAGGACTATTGCAGGCAAAACGGCTTGAACATCTTGACATATCCGGCTATCAGAATATAACCAACTTGGATTTATCATCACTCGCGTATCTCAAGGTATTGAAAGCATATGAGAGTGGCCTAACCTCTGTAACTTTTGCCTCCGGAGCCTCGGTCAGCACATTGGAACTTCCGGACACCATGCAGGCTATTTCCTTTGATAGCCTTCCAAACCTGAACAGTAGCGGATTTAGTATCAAGAATTTCGGTAGAAATGTATATAATATCTTTATTCGTAATTGCAGCCGCCTGAATACGAAGGACTTTATCTTTAACTGGAACACCAACCGGTTGACGGATGCTGCTTCATGTATGGTTACTTTAGAAGGAATATCATGGGCGGGCGTGAATGCGAATGATTTAATTTCTCTTGGAGCTATCAAGAATGAAGGAGGAAAACTTTCTTTGAAAGGGATGATTGCACTATCCTCTGTTAATCAGGAACAATTAAATAGCATCAAAAGAATATTTGGTGACGATTGTACCACATTGGGCAGTGAATTATATATCAAGGCTCCTGACGGTGTGTTTGTCACCGGGCCGACTGAAATATTAGAAGGGAATTCCGCTCAATACAGTGCATCCGTGTTTTCTGATAATGTGGGTACTGTCGAATACTATATCTATAATGGAAGTAGTGAAGTTTCTACCTATAACGGTGTTACAATAGATAAGATTACCGGGTTGGTGACTACCACGATCAGCGGAAGCGATCGTACTATTACAATTCGCGCGAGACATATCCCGACACAGGGTGCGATAGTACGTGGAGAGATGCAGGTTAAAGTGAATAGACTTGTTTTTCCTGATAGAGTAACTATTTCTGGTCAACAACTACTAAATACTGTCGGAAACGCTAAATACGACCTGGTAATAAACACTCAAAATGTAAATGGTGAATATACTACAGAATGGTCGCTTTCCGGAGATGCATTTGAACAGGGATTAGTTGCCGTAGGTGCGCAGCACAAAAATGATTGTATCTTGAACGTATTGTCTACCCCGTCCGACTTGACTACATTTGAACTCAAAGCTACGGTAAAGAAGAACTATAATAATCAGGTAACAGCTACTGCGACTTATTCTGTTGACCTGTTTATTCCGGGCGTTATCATGACGAAAAAGTCAAATCCTAAGGTGCTGGAGATATGCTATAATGCCGGTTGGTGTGCCAGTCAGGAATATATGACGGAGACAGAAGCGCAGATAGTTCTTTCGATAGGTGCTGTATTCTCATACAAGAATATTACTCATTTTGAAGAGTTCAGGTATTTTACATCTGTTACGGAAATACCTAATAGCGCATTTAATTATTGCTCTAGCCTATCCTCTATCACTATCCCTGATGGTGTAACAAGTATAGGTGGTTATGCTTTTTACAATTGCTCTAAATTGACCTCTATCACTATCCCTGATGGTGTAACAAGTATAGGTGGTAACGCTTTTTACGATTGCTCTAGTTTAGCCTCTATCACTATCCCTGATAGTGTAACAAGTATAGGCCGTAATGCTTTTAGTCGTTGCTCTAAATTGACCTCTATCATTATCCCTGATCGTGTAACAAGTATAGGTGTTCCTGTTTTCAGTGGTTGCTCTAGCTTGACCTCTATAACTGTATCAGAAGGAAATACAACTTATTTGGATATAGAAGGTGTCTTATTTAATAAAAATAAAACTACCATTATCTCATATCCTGGAGGGAAATCAAATGAATATGTTATCCCTGATGGTGTAACAAGTATAAGTGATTCTGCTTTTAATGGTTGCTCTAAATTGACCTCTATCACTATCCCTGATGGTGTAACAAGTATAGGTGATTCTGCTTTTAATGGTTGCTCTAAATTGACCTCTATCACTATCCCTGATGGTGTAACAAGTATAAGTGATTCTGCTTTTTACAATTGCTCTAAATTGACCTCTATCACTATCCCTGATGGTGTAACAAGTATAGGTGGTAACGCTTTTTACAATTGCTCTAGTTTAGCCTCTATCACTATCCCTGATGGTGTAACAAGTATAGGTGGTGACGCTTTCAATGGTTGCTCTAGTTTAGCCTCTATCACTATCCCTGATAGTGTAAAGGTTATTCGTTATTCTGCTTTTAGTGGTTGCTCTAGTCTAACCTCAATAATCTCCAAACCAAGCAAATCACCTTCTATAGTTTCGAATACTTTTGGAGATTCTACTTCTTCTTATACAGGTAGAAATACCTACGACCAAGGAACAAACATTCTCTACGTTCCAGTTGGAGCCACTGGCTACGACACCGGCTATTGGCTAGACCCTTTATGTAACGCAGAGAAATGCGGCTTTACAATCAGTTACACCCTCTAAAATCAATATCATGTTTATAAAAGGAAATACAGTCTATGCAGATGCCTTCAAGTATCTGAAACATAAAGAGAAAAATATCATCGCACTATCCATCAAGGGTAGTGCAGATGATTATGAAGAGTTGTCAATGAATGATCCGCTCGATGTCGAAGTCTCTGGAAAGATGCTATTCTGGAATAACCGGAGATTTGCTAATCGTCTGGAATATCTGACAAAGGATTCTGTTAAAACAAGCATTATACATTCCCGGTATTCGAATGACGATCAGATCGCTATCATGCTGAATAAGGATGCAAGCGAAGAAGATGCTATGTATTATCAGAAAATGCAGGAATGGAGGGATTTTGCAGCGTATATAGCTGGAAGTGTTAACTATTAAAATAAAAGTAGATGAAATGGAACTAAATGAATGGCTAGCACTGATTGGTGCCTTGGGAGGTTTGGAAGCAATCAAGTGGATAGTTAACTTCTATGTTAACCGGAAAACGAATGCACGTAAGGAAGACGCATCGGCTGATTCTATGGAAGATGAGAATGAACGTAAACAGGTTGATTGGCTGGAGGATCGTATTGCACAACGTGACACGAAAATCGATGCTCTCTATGTTGAATTACGTAATGAGCAGAATGATAAATTAACTTGGATTCATAAATGCCATGAGTTGGAATTACAATTAAAGGATGCTGAACATAACCGTTGTGACCGTCCTGATAATGACTGTAGTCGTCGTATTCCACCGCGTAGAGTTACAATAATTAAAGATAAGGAGGAAAAGAAATGAAAACTATTGATTCGATTATTATTCATTGCTCGGCCACACGTGCCGGGCAGGACTTACGTGCAAAGGACATTGACCGTATGCATAAACAAAGAGGGTTTAACCAGATAGGGTATAACTTTGTTATTGACCTTGACGGAATGGTAGAGAATGGACGACCGTTATCCATCGACGGTGCTCACTGCAATACGAAGGGATTTAGCGAATCTTCGTATAATAAACATAGTGTTGGTATTTGCTACATAGGTGGCTTGGATGTAAACGGAAAGCCCGCAGACACAAGAACGATCGCCCAAAAAGTGGCTTTGCGGGAATTAGTCGCGAAGCTCTGCAAGGAATATCCTATAATTGAAGTACTCGGACACCGTGATACTTCTCCGGATCTGGACGGCAGCGGAGAGGTAGAGCCAAAAGAATATATTAAGGCGTGCCCCTGCTTCGATGTCAGGAGTGAATTTTCTAATTTTCTTCGTAATACAGTGATCCGGCCATGAAAGCGCTAATCTATATAACCATATTCCTGATGTCGGGAATATGGTTAAGTTCCTGCAAGGCTTCCCGGAACATGGAGACGGAGAAGCAGATTGACTATTCAGGGGATTTCTTGTATCTGCAAAACTTAATAGAATCACTACGGCTGGATGTGAATAAGCAAACGAAAATTACTACAGACAAACTAAGTGATCTGAAGATTGAAAATACAACTGTTTATCTTTCTCCTCCTGATTCAACAGGAAAGCAATATCCGGTCAAAGAAAGTACTACTACTGCATCCAAGCAGGATCAGGAACGAACAGAGATTAGTGAAGTATTATCTATTGCCTTGCAACAGTTCTCTAATAGATTGGATTCATTGAGTTATAAAGTAGATGCTGTATTGAATCAAAAAGAAACGGTTCTTGAATTGTCTTGGTGGGATTTGCATAAGGATAAAGTGTATATAGGTCTCATTTTCTTAATAATAATTGGTGGAATAGTATTCAAATTAAAAAAATAATAGTATATTCGTGCATAGACGTGGATGTCTGTTGTATCATCTCTCTACGGAAAAGTTGCTAGATTTCAGAGGAGAGAGACAATACGCTATTTACTCCAAAAGGAATGAGCCTTGACTAAGTGTAGTCGGGGCTTTTTTATTTATTAGATGAAAATTGTGTTTTCTGTATATGATTGATATTTAGTGTTTTATCTGCTTTTTACTTTTCAAGATTTTGCAGTTTTGTAAATGATGTTAGTTCGCTTTATACTTTTGCTTCTAATATTTTAATATCTAAAATTTATGAAGAAATTTATTCTTATATGGACTATAATCTGGCTATTGCGAGAGATTAGAAAGCTTATTGAAGTAATTAAGCGATAATGGTATAGATATATGTGGGCATCCTCCTTTGGGATGCCCCTTATCGCTTTATTTCAAATTATCGAAGATCTCTCTCATGGCTTTATCTGCATGTTTTCGCATGATTTTTAGATAGTTGAAAATCGGGCGATTGCTTTTCATTGAATGTCCTACACAATACTCTAGGACTTCAAGTGAAATACCTAAATCATATCCATGTTGCACGAATGATTTGCGGGCGGAATAGTATACTACTCTTCTTTCTATTCCCGCTGTACGGGCTAATTCTTCCATTTTCCGGGCTATCACTGAATAGCATTTACCGAATGTATTGAATTTGCCGAATACCAGCTTCCCACTTTTATTGATGTATTTGTCAATGATAGCTTTTGCTTCCGGCTGGATGGTAAAGGATGTCTTGTTGACCCCTTTTTTGTGTTCACTGGTCTTTTTTCTGCTAAAGTCAACTACTGTGAGTTTCTTGAAGTTGATGGATAGCAGGTCAACTAGATTCATCCCTCCCATATAGTAGGATAACATGAATATATCTCTTACTACATTTACATTGTACTTATCAATTTTTATGTCCCGGATGGTTTTCAATTCCTCTACTGACAAGTCCAATTCGCGTGAATTGATTGATGGCTTATTACAGAATTCAAAAGGTTCAGTTTCGTATATAACTTCTTTATGCTTTTTGGCCGAGTTGATGATACATTGTATCAAAGTTAGATAGATATTCATCGTTGTGCTTGATAATCGTTTCTGCTTCATGTACTGTTCGAAAGTTCTTATGTTGGTCGGTGACATGGCTGCCAAGTTTACATCCCTTTGTGATTTGAGAAACGAGTTTACGGCATTACGGTATAATTTAGCCGACTTTCCTTGTCCGTTATCAATTAGCTGAGTAATATATTCATCTGCTTTCTGAGAGAATGTGATGCCTCTATAATCTTTCTTTTGTAGAAGTAGAGTTACTAAATCGGTACATGTGTATAGATCAGGGTCGTAAATCTTATCAAGTGTTTCTTGATAAAAGATGAGTTTTTTTCGTAGTTTCATATTCATGTATGATGCATCACTACGATTTACTACTTGGCCTTCTTTGAATTGTGAAAGGTCATCAATAATACAGTCGGTTGGAATGTATCTTGTTTGGGAATTGTGTGATACTGAAATTCTCACTTTGTGTTTCCCGTCCGATAAAATCTTTGCGGGAACGATTACTAATTTTAATGTTGGCATAATCTTGTTAGTTTAAGTGTTATTTTTCCGACAACTTTTCAGCAATATTTTGGGTGAAAATGTATGTCCGACAACCTTCCGACAATCATTTTGTGCCAAAATTGGACCAACAAGCCATAACTCACGAATTTATAAGTAGCTGATTACTAATAAAAAGTGCTTCCTAGTTCGTCCGCCGACGAGGAAGCACTTCAACACAAAAACTAAACTAGACTTAACTAAACTATTCTATTCTTGGAATTTCACAATCCCTTTCTGTTCGTTGCAAAGGTAGATATAAAACGGGTTTTGACAAACTATAATCGACAAAATTCACTTTTTTACCGATAAATTCATGAATAATTAGCTCCTTTCGTCAAGAAAAGTCTGAAAAACTTGCTTGTAACTATCGCTGATAGGAATATATGTCTTGTCAAAAACAATACGCCCGCGATCGATCACACGTATCTTATCTTTTTGTACGATGAATGAGCGGTGCACGCGTATGAAACGGCTGGAAGGTAAAAGTTCCTCCATTGCTTTCATACTCATCAGTGATAGAATAGGTTTGGAAGCATCTTCCGTATATATTTTAATATAATCTTTCAGTCCTTCGATATACATGATTTTCTTCAAGTCCACTTGCACCAGTTTGTAGTCACTTTTCACAAAAATACTGTCTATCTCTTCCGGTTTCTGTACAAGTTCGAACCATTGAAGGGCCTTGTTGGCAGCTTGCAGGAAATCGACATAGGAGATTGGTTTCAGCAGGTAGTCGAGTGCATTGACACGATAACCGTCGATGGCATACTGTCCGAAAGCGGTAGTAAACACAATGCGGGTGTGCGGATCTACCATCTTCGAAAACTCCAAACCATTAAGCTCCGGCATCTGGATGTCCAGAAACAGGAGATCGACCTCTTCGCCAGGCAATTCTTTCATTGCCTGAACCGCACTGGAATACTTTCCTACGAGTTGCAGGAACGGGGTTTTATTCACGTAACTCTCTAACAAGCTAAGAGCTAACGGCTCATCGTCAACAATTGCACAACGTAACATCATACTATTTTATATCTAAAGTTTTTATATTCAATGTTTTGAAATCTACTCTCTGATCTTGATACTTAATTTCGATTCATATACTTTTTCATCTTTTGAGATACCTTTCGACCAGGTATAAGCCCCGGGATAAAGAATCTCCAACCGGCGGCTGACTTGCTCCAGTCCCACACCCGAGCCACTTTTATCCTCCACTGTCTTTGGATGATTACTGTTGCGAATTTCGCAAATCACTTCCTTATCATTCTCCGAAAGATGAATACTGATGAAACTCGATTCAGTAGGGGAGATGCCATGCTTGAAAGCATTCTCTATCAATGAGATAAAGATAAGCGGAGCAATAAGCGTCTGACTGTCAGGCTGAATATCAAATTTAGTAATCATCTGTACATTGGCCGACAGGCGGATGCGCATCAGTTCAATGTAATTTCGGATAAAATCAACCTCTTTACAGAGAGGAACGTACGTTTGTTGGTTATCATATAACACATAACGAAGCAGTTTGCTCAACTCCTGAACTGCTTGTTGCGCTTTGTCCGAATCAAATGCAATCAGTGCATAGATATTATTCAGGGTATTCAGCAGAAAGTGAGGGTTCAGTTGGTTTCGCAGATTTTTCAGTTCCGCTTCCGCACGGTTTCGTTCCGCCTCTTTGCGGGCAGCTTCATTTTGCGTCCATCGCGCGCTCATACGGATAGCGGCACTTAGGCCGATAGTAAATACGAGGCTCAACATATCTCTAAGGAAGAATAGCCATCCCGGAGGCATACCCGGTCTTTTGGCTTTGGGTGCAAATGACGGATCGAATGTCAGGCTTTGCCAGAGATGTAACAAAATGCCGATGACACATAAAAAGATAATGTTGTAGACGATATATCTTTTGGCCTGACTCTGAAACAGATAACGAGGAACAAGAATGAAATAATTCACGTAGAACGCAATCATAAAAGAGAGTGGTACAGCAAGATGGCGTATATAGGCCATCCAGTTAATGTTCCCGTTTCCACGTTCAACGAAGAAGAACGGGAAACCGAACATAATCCCCCAGCTGATAATGTGTATCAGTATCTCCAGGGGACGACGTGCGGATGTAAAGGTTTGTTTCATAAAGACAAAGATAATTTTTTTAATTGACAACCGACGGTTGTCAATCAATTATTCGTATCTGATGGCTTCTATCGGGTCTAAATCTGCTGCTTTCTTAGCCGGATACCATCCGAAGAAGACGCCCGTAACGGTACATACTGCGAAGGAAAGGAATACACTCCACGGCTGGATATAGATAGGCCAATGCGCTACGCTCTTGACAATCCAGCTGGCCCCGCAACCGATAATCACTCCGATGATACCTCCCGTGATACTAATCATGATGGCCTCGATAAGGAATTGGCTTAGAATATCGACTCCACGTGCACCGACAGACATACGCAGACCGATTTCACGGGTACGTTCCGTAACGGATACATACATGATATTCATAATTCCGATACCACCTACTACCAATGAAATACCTGCGATACAAGCCAGCAGGGTTGTCATCAAATCGGTGGTTGAGTTGAGCATTGTACTCAATTCCTGTTGGGTACGGATAGTAAAATCATCGTCATCCGAAGCTTTCAGCTTATGGTTGCGACGGAGGATCGTACTGATTTCGTCAGTAGCATAATCCGTCATATCTTCGGTAAGGGCAGAGGCAAACACTCCCTGCAAATACGTAACGGCAAGCAGACGTTTCATCACTGTGGTGTATGGCGCAAGTACTACTGCATCTTGGTCTTGTCCCATAGAGTTGTAGCCTTTGGCTTTGAGCACACCTACCACACGAAGCGGTATTTTACTAAAACGAATAATCTTACCTACCGGATCACTTCCGTCCGGAAAAAGATTGTCTACTATAGTCTTTCCAATCACACATACTTTGGCCGAACTCTGTATGTCGGCTTCAGTGAACATCTCTCCGTTTTCAACAGTCAGCTGGCGGATGTCGAGGTATTCTGTTCCGACACCGTTCACGGAAGCTGGGTAGTTGTTGTTTCCGGCAATGAGTTGCCCCGATGATGAAACATTGGGACTGATGGCGGACAGGAAACTTGTCTCATCACGCAAGGCTTCGTAGTCGGCAAGCTTCAAAGTCTGCATAGCAGACGGGTCTTGCCGGACACCTCCACGCATATCGGCTCCCGGATGAATCATAATCATGTTCGATCCCATCTCGGAAATCTGCTGCTGGATGCTTTTCTTCGAACCTTGTCCGATAGCCAGCATCGTGATGACAGAAGCAACACCGATAATGATACCAAGCATGGTTAGAAAAGCACGCAGCTTATTGTTCGCCAATGCCCGGAGAGCTATCTTAAATAAATTAGTTCCATTCATAATGAATAATTTGCTAATTTGTCCATATACTAATGGGGCAATTTCCTGAAGGTATACTCTCCCAACTTGTTTATTGTACAGCCAATCGGCACATTAGTATATCGGCACATTGAATAATTATTAATCCTCGTCGTTTTTCGGCAATGCGGCCAGCGCTTCGGCAGCAGACAGAATTTTCGGATTGGTTGTATCTTCTATAACCTGACCGTCACGCAGACGGATATTCCGGCTGCTATATTGCGAAAGTTCGGGATTATGTGTTACAAAGATAATCGTACGTCCCTCTGTATGAAGCTTTTGAAACAGTACAAGTATCTCGAAAGAGGTACGGCTATCGAGGTTTCCAGTCGCTTCGTCGGCAAGAATCACTGCCGGATTGTTGACCAATGCGCGTGCGATGGCAACGCGTTGCATCTGTCCACCGGACATCTGGTTGGATTTATGTTCCAGACGGTCTCCCAATCCTACAGCCTGTAGGGATTCGATGGCGCGGCGACGGCGTTCGGAAGCGCTCACGGCAGAGTTGTACATAAGCGGTAGTTCCACATTTTCTACAGCCGTCGTTTTAGGTAACAAGTTGTAGCTTTGGAACACGAAGCCAATCTTCCGGTTTCTTAGTACTGCACGTTGAGGCTTGCTCATTGTACGTACGGGAATATCGTCGAGCAGATATTCTCCACTGGTCGGGGTGTCCAGGCAGCCTAATATATTAAGCAGCGTGGATTTTCCCGAACCGGAAGTCCCCATGATGGTAACAAACTCTCCTTCATTGATATTGAACGAAACGCCCCGCAATGCGTGGACGGTTTCGTCGCCTACCTGAAAGTTACGTTTGATATTTTGTATTTCAATTACTTTTTTCATCGTAAATAATGTGTTAATGTGCCAATAACGGATTGGCACATTGAATAATTATTTTTTCTTCTTGCTTCCCGGAGGGCCAGGCATGAACGGACTTCTTTCTCCGCCACTTTCCTGATTTCCTTCAGCAGCCACATTTTCACCGGGCATTGCTCCTATGGTAGCTTCGGTCACTACTTTTGTTCCTTCGGAAATGCCACTGATAATTTCTGTAGATATACCGTTGCTGATTCCTACTTCTACCGGATGAGCGGTGAATGTGGTTCCTTCACGAGTCCAGAGTTTATGTTCGCCTTCGCAATCTTTTATGATGTCATTATTACCGATTAACGGTTTTTCAGGTGTGAATCGCAGTGCTTTGTTCGGGACAGACAACACATCCTTTTTATCAAGAATATAGATCGTGACATTAGCTGTCAAACGAGGTTTCAGTTTCAAATCAGGGTTGGGAGCAGAGATTACAACTTCATAAGTAACTACTGTAGTGGTGGTGCTTGTACTGCTCGTACTGCTTGCATCTCCCAGACGAATTTGTGTAACTACACCTTCGAATACATCATTCGGATAAGCATCTACCGTGAAGCTGGCACGCTGGCCTTCTATTACACCGCCTATATCAGCTTCATCCACATCGGCTACTACCTGCATCTGTGTCAGGTCGGCAGCAATGGTGAACAGTGTCGGAGTTTCGAATCCGGAAGCAACGGTTTGTCCTGCTTCCACATCACGGCTGATGACTACTCCGTCAATCGGTGAGGTGATAGTAGCATAAGCCAGGTTACGTTCTGCTTTTGCGAGCGATGCCTTACTGCTATCATAGCTACTTTTCGCTTTCTGATAGTTGTAGAGGGCCTGTTCGAAATCCGTATCACTAATCAGTGACTTTTCGTGTAAGCCTTTGCTACGTTCATAATTCTTCTTCTGATATTCATATTCGGCTTTTGCACCATCGTACGTTGCCTGTTGTGATGCCAGTTCGCTTTGCAATGTGGCACGGTCCATTTCGGCAATCAACTGTCCTTTGGTTACTACCGAGTTGTAATCTACGTAAATCTTGTCGATGATACCGGAAACCTGCGTACCGACTTCTACTTCCGTCACCGGTTCGATGGTTCCGGTAGCAGTTACCGAATTTGAAATATCGCCTTTGCTCACGTTGGCAGTGGCGTAGGTGACTTTGTGCTTGGCCGGTGAACCTGCAAAGAACCAGATTCCTGCACCTGCTACCACAACGACTGCCACAGCGATTAAGATAATCTTTTTCGTTTTCATTCGTTTATTATGCTTTTATTTAGATTGCTAATTGATCTCCCTGATAGAACTTCAGCAACTGCATATTCAGTATAGCCATATATTTGGCTTGAAGCTGTTCCTGCTGTGCTTGTAGCAAGTTGTTCTTTTCAGTAAGAAGTTCTATGGTATTCTTCATTCCCAGATTAAACTGTTCGCTAATTAACTCATAGCTGATTTGTGTACTCTTCAACTTCTCGTTTGCTGCTGCATAACGTTGCTGTGCACTGTTAGCATCCAGCCAGAGTCCTTCGATGGTCTTGTACAGAGTTTTTTGTTCGTCAAGCAAGGATAACATGCTCGTCTCGTATTGCAATTTTGCTTTCTGTACGGCACTTTTAGTTTGACGGTTATTGAAGATCGGCACACTGACAGACAATCCGATCGAATTGTTCCATCCGTTTTTTACTTGCTCTCCGAAAGTGAAGTCACTGCCGCTGGTGTGGTTGGTTCCGATTCCTGCGCTAAGGCTGATTGTGGGCAAATAACTTGATTTGGCAATACCGATACCCAGTTCGGAAGCCTCTACATTAAGTTTGCTAGCTTCAATCTCTGGGCGAAGACTCAATGCACGAATGTACACATCTTTTTTGGTAGGCAACGGAGCCAGTACATTTTCGTCGGACAGGGCAGGGAGGTAGATGTTCATTTCATTCTCCCCATCCAGTTCGAGCAATTGTTTCAGTTGTAATTTGTAATCTTCAAGAGTGGCTTGCGCTGTGACAAGTTGGTATCGGTCTGTGCTCACCTGTGCTTCCAGTTGGGCGAAGTCGCTTTTAGCAATACTTCCGGCGTTCAGAAGTTCCTGTCCGCGGTCACGCTGCGCAATAGAGACTTGCAGGGTACTTTCGTTTACTTTGACAGACTCGGCTGCATAAAGAATCTGGATATACACTTGGGCGATAGATTCCTGAATGTTATTTTCGGAAGTCGCTACGTCCAGTTCGGCTACCTGATTGTTCAACTTTTCCTGCTGGATGGTTTTCAGTCTTTTATTACCATTATATAGAGTCCACGACGCATTCAGTCCATAATTACCATTGTAGCTCGTTTTACTATTGCTACTGATAATTTCGCTGCCGCTTACCCGACTACTCGTCTCCTGATACGGACGATTCACCACCTGCTGGCTGGTAGAGAACGAAAGACTGGGAAACAAGGCAGCCTTAGCTGTCTTTACATCAATCTGCGTGCTGGCCGCAGTGATCCGGTTCTTGCGAATCGTGATGTTCTGCTCTTTTGCGTAGTCGATGCATGACTGCAAATCCCATTGAGCCGGAATTTTCGTTTCTTTCAGCGTATCGACTTGCAGCGGAGAAACTTGGGCAGATATGCCGGACAGCATACCTGCTCCAAGAAATGTCATCACTGTCAATCTTCTTACATTTATCATATTCATACTTCTATTGATTTACTGTTAGCGAAGGTACGTACATATTATATATGCCGCAAAAACGATAGACGGATGACGTAATTTCGCCGTTAAATGTTTTTTTTCTGTCGATAGGCAGGTTTTTGAAGAAAAACACAACAAATCACACAACTTTTTTGACTAGTTGTTTGTTTTAATTATAAAAAATGTATATTTGTACTCATTACAAATTATAACGTCAACATATGAAGAATACACTGCTTACGATCTGGAACTTCTATTTGGAGGGCTTCCGTAGTATGACCTTGGGGCGTACCCTGTGGGTTATCATTCTGCTGAAATTATTCGTTATGTTCTTCATCCTTAAAATGTTCTTTTTCCCTGATTTCCTCCGTGACCATCCTACGGATGACGACAAGGGAACATACGTGGGAAACGAACTGATAGAACGTGCCATCCCCGGTAAATCTACTGATTTTTAACTCTTAAACTACATAGGATTATGATTGAAAGTATTGACACCTCGCTGATCGATTGGTCGAGAGCCCAATTTGCGATGACAGCCATGTACCACTGGATTTTTGTTCCTCTCACACTCGGACTGGCAGTGGTGATGGGAATCATGGAGACGCTGTATTATAAAACAGGCAATGAATTTTGGAAAAAGACTGCCCAGTTTTGGATGAAACTCTTCGGTATAAACTTTGCCATTGGTGTGGCAACCGGTTTGATTCTGGAGTTTGAGTTCGGTACGAACTGGAGCAATTATTCATGGTTTGTAGGAGATATCTTCGGTGCTCCGTTGGCTATTGAAGGTATTTTGGCATTCTTTATGGAAGCCACATTTATCGCCGTCATGTTCTTTGGATGGGGCAAAGTAAGTAAACGTTTCCACTTGGCTTCTACCTGGCTTACAGGCTTGGGGGCTACGATTTCTGCCTGGTGGATTCTCGTTGCCAACGCATGGATGCAGCATCCGGTAGGTATGGAATTCAATCCTGATACAGTTCGTAACGAGATGGTAGATTTCTGGGCAGTGGCTACGTCACCTGTAGCGGTCAATAAATTCTTCCATACGGTATTGTCCGGCTGGGTGCTGGGCGCTGTTTTTGTAGTCGGCATCAGTTGTTGGTATCTGCTGAAGAAACGTAATCGTGAGTTTGCGCTTGCCAGCATCAAAATTGGGGCGATTTTCGGATTAGTAGCATCGTTGCTTTCTGTTTGGACAGGTGATGGTTCCGGTTATCAGATTGCCCAGACGCAACCGATGAAACTGGCTGCTGTGGAAGGTCTGTATGAAGGCGGCACTAATGTAGGTCTGGTTGGAATAGGAGTGTTGAACCCGGAAAAGAAGACTTACAACGATGGGAAAGATCCTTTCCTCTTCCGTTTTGAAATTCCCAGCATGCTTTCTTTCCTTGCAGAACGTAATGTAGACGGCTACGTTCCTGGTATTACAAATATCATCGAGGGTGGTTATCAACAGAAAGACGGATCGACAGCTCTTTCTGCTGCCGAGAAGATAGAACGTGGAAAAACGGCTATCGGTGCATTGGCTGCCTATCGTGCAGCAAAGAGTGCAGGACATGAGGAAGATGCTCAAATTGCATATAAAGTATTACAGGAAAATATTCCATATTTCGGTTACGGATATATCAAAGATGTGAACCAACTGGTTCCGAATGTTCCTCTGAACTTTTATGCATTCCGTGTAATGGTAATCTTGGGCGGATACTTCATCCTGTTCTTTATTGTCGTTCTCTTCTTTATCTATAAGAAAGATTTAAGCCAGATGCGTTGGATGCACTGGATTGCTCTGCTGACAATTCCTTTGGGATACATCGCCGGACAAGCCGGATGGGTGGTTGCCGAATGTGGGCGTCAACCGTGGGCTATCCGTGATATGCTGCCGACAATGGCTGCCATCTCCAAACTGGATGTAAGCTCTGTACAAACGACTTTCTTTATCTTCCTGCTCCTGTTTACAGTGATGCTGATTGCAGGTGTCGGAATTATGGTAAAGGCTATTAAAAAAGGACCGGAGAATTGATAATTACCTATTACTCATTACTTAATATTTTAGCTATATGTATATATTTTTGCAACAATATTGGTGGCTTGTCGTTTCCTTGTTAGGGGCCATACTCGTGTTCTTATTGTTTGTACAAGGAGGTAATTCTTTGTTGTTCTGCTTGGGTAAAACCGAGGAACATCGTAAGATGATGGTGAATTCTACCGGACGTAAGTGGGAGTTTACGTTTACTACATTGGTTACATTTGGAGGAGCTTTCTTCGCTTCTTTCCCCTTGTTTTACAGTACCAGTTTCGGCGGTGCATATTGGCTTTGGATGATTATACTTTTCAGTTTTGTATTGCAGGCTGTCAGTTATGAGTTTCAGAGTAAAGCCGGAAATCTGTTAGGTAAAAAGACATACCGGACTTTTTTGGTGATTAATGGAGTGGTAGGTCCTGTGTTACTTGGTGGGGCAGTGGCTACTTTCTTTACCGGTTCTGATTTCTATATTAATAAGGCCAATATGACAGATACCATTATGCCGGTAATCAGTCATTGGGGAAATGGCTGGCACGGATTGGATGCACTGACCAACATTTGGAATGTTATTCTTGGATTGGCTGTCTTCTTCCTTGCCCGTGTGTTGGGATCTCTCTATTTCATTAATAATATTGATGATAAAGAGCTGACCGATAAATGTCGTCGTGCAGTACGAAATAATACAGTTTTGTTCCTTGTATTCTTTTTGGCATTTGTCATTCGTACATTGGTATCTGATGGCTTTGCCGTTAATCCGGATACACAGGAAATTTATATGCAGCCATATAAGTATCTCACTAACTTTATCGAAATGCCGGTAGTGTTGGCTTTATTCCTGATTGGTGTGGTACTGGTTCTTTTCGGCATTGGAAAGACATTGCTTAAAAAGACGTTTGATAAAGGAATCTGGTTTACGGGAATCGGTACGGTACTGACTGTTTTATCTTTATTGCTGGTAGCAGGGTACAACAATACCGCTTATTATCCGTCATATACAGACCTGCAAAGCTCATTAACTTTAGCCAATAGCTGTTCCAGCGAATTTACACTAAAGACAATGGCCTATGTCTCTATTCTTGTTCCATTCGTAATTGCATATATTTTCTATGCTTGGCGTAGTATCGATCGTCACAAAATTACCGAGAAAGAAATGGATGAAGGAGGACACTCATATTAATTGTCCACATAGAATTTCGAATTGAGATTCTTGTAGGAACAAATAAACTCCCCTTATTTAATTCTTTATGTCATGGTAGAGAAGTTAAATGAGGGGAGTTTTTATATATAAGCCTTTTCTATCCTTTCGGATATATCGCTTTTTATTTATTGACTATATTCTCCGGTTTTCCGGCAATGTAAGCCTGAAGGTTACTGATTGCAATATTCATCAGACGTTCACGAGCCTCGATGGTTGCCCAGGCAATGTGCGGAGTGATGTAGCAGTTCTTCGCAGTTAGTAATGGATTGTCGGCACAAGGCGGTTCAGTAGAAAGCACGTCTACTCCGGCTGCATAAATCTTGCCATTGTTCAAAGCGTCTGCAAGGTCTCGTTCGTTGATAAGCGGGCCGCGACCGGTGTTGATTAAAATAGCTGTCGGCTTCATCATACCCAAACGGCGTGCATTTACCATTTCGCGTGTCTCCGGAGTAAGCGGGCAGTGCAAACTGATAATATCACATTCGCTGAACAACTGATCTAAATCCATCTTCTTGATTTCCGGTGGCAACTGGAAGTGAGATTTGGAAGTCAATGCATACACTTGCATACCGAAACCGATAGCAACGCGCGCTGTGGTATATCCGGTATTTCCCAGTCCTACCAGACCGATTTTCTTTTCCCGTAGTTCCATCAATGGAGTATCCCAAAAACAGAAATCCTTGTTATTAGCCCAACGACCTTTATGCACTTCTTCAGAGTGGTGTTGCACTTGTTGAGTGATGTTCAGGATATGCGCAAATACCATTTGAGCAACGGAAGCGGTGCTGTATGAAGGAATATTAGTAACGACGATTCCCCGTTCTTTTGCAGCAGCTGTGTCTACCACATTGTATCCGGTAGCCAACACACCGATATATTTCAGTTCGGGCAGTGCAGCCATGTGGTCTGCATTGATGATTACCTTGTTAGTCAGAATTGCTTCTGCACCGGCTGCACGTTCTAATACCTCTTCCGGAGCTGTACGATCATAAATTGTACATTCTCCAAGCACCTTCATACCTTCCCAGGATAAATCTCCGGGATTGGCGGCATAGCCGTCTAAAACTACAATCTTCATTTCAATTTCAATATTATTAATATGTTATAATGTTTCCTACTGCTTTATTGTGCTTTTAGCTTCTCTTACAGAAGGGAGTGACTTATTTTACGAACACTTATTTCTTAAATTTGTCTCCCCACAACTGTATCATTCGCTCGGCATGTTTCTGTTCTGCCGGATTGTTTTGCGGTTGCCATATTCGTTTGTCTTTCAGCTCGTCCGGAAGAAATTGCTGTTTGACAAAGTTACCTTCATAGCTGTGTGCATATTTATATTCCTGTCCGTAGCCCAGTTGCTTCATCAGTTTAGTCGGAGCATTGCGCAGATGTAAGGGGACGGGCAGATTGCCGGTTGAACGGACTAGCTCCAGTGCATCGTTAATCGCACTGTATGCCGAATTACTTTTTGGACTGGTAGCCAGATAAATCGTTGTTTCAGCCAAAGGAATCCGTCCTTCGGGCCAACCGATTTTCATCAATGTATCAAAGCACGCATTAGCGAGAAGCAATGCATTCGGGTTTGCCAGACCAATATCCTCGGCAGCCGAGATCACCAGTCGGCGGGCAATGAAAGCCGGATCTTCGCCTCCTTCCACCATACGGGCAAGCCAGTAGATCGCTCCGTCAGGATCGCTACCGCGGATAGACTTGATGAAAGCCGAGATAATGTCATAATGCATCTCTCCATCCTTGTCATAAGCCAGTGGATTCTGTTGCAAGCGTTCGGTCACCATTTCATCGGTGATGACAACTGTTTCCTCCGTCTCCGATTGCACAACAAGTTCCAATATATTAAGCAGCTTGCGGGCATCTCCACCGGAGAAGCGCAACATAGCTGTTGTTTCTTTCAATTCAATTTTTCGTTCCTTCAGTATGGCATCTGTGGTGATGGCACGTTGCAGAAGTTCCAGCAAATCTTCTTTTTCCAAAGATTTGAGTACATAAAGCTGGCAACGGGATAGGAGAGGGCGGATGACCTCAAACGACGGATTCTCCGTTGTTGCGCCAATCAGCGTGACTGTTCCGTTCTCTACCGCTCCCAACAGAGAGTCCTGCTGCGACTTGCTGAACCGATGGATTTCATCGATAAACAAAATCGGGCTGGACTGCGAAAAGAAACGGTTGCTCTTGGCACGGTCTATCACTTCGCGCACATCCTTCACACCCGAAGTTACAGCGCTCAAAGTATAGAAAGGCGTTTCCAGTTTGTTGGCAATGATCTGTGCAAGAGTTGTTTTACCTACTCCGGGAGGTCCCCAGAGAATAAAAGAAGAGATGCGTCCTGCGTCAATCATCTTCCGCAAGATGGCTCCCGGTCCAACTAAGTGTTTCTGACCGATATATTCATCCAAAGTTTTTGGCCGTAACCGTTCTGCTAAAGGTTGCATAATTTTTTAGAATACCATTAATACCATGAAACGAATACCGTTTTTGTTGATACCCGGATTATCACGATAAGTGAAACGATGTACATATTCAACATGCAGCAACTTGAAAATGTTGTAGATACCTACACTTCCTTCAATATAAGGCACTTTCGGGTCCATCACGAAACTGGTGAACTTACCGTCGCGTGTCGGGAAACGGAACAAATCGGGATTGTTGCTCTTAAACGGATTATTCTTATCCGTCAATGTTCCCCACAAAGCACGTACGCGGAACATTTCCCTCCATTTCAAGTTCTTGATAAGAGGAATACGGTTGAATAGTTTTCCATTCATATCATAAGATAATGACATGGAAGCGTAACGGTCGTTCAGGAATTCCATGTTATTAATCAAGTTGAACGTTTCGCGCTGGGTGATGTAGGACAAGTTAGCTTCCGGCAAGATCAACAACGGGAAAGGAACCGTGTTCCATTCTGCGCCTGCTTTCACGCTACAATCAATCTTTCCCCAGGAAGCGGGGAGCCAGAAACGTTTCCATACACTTGCTTCCGTACGGTTAAAACTATAATCTCCACCTAGTACTCCTTTGAAACCCATGGCATGAGTCAGGGTAAAGATAGGAGCATCCAGCGATACAGGTACGCGGCGTTGTTTGGAGTTGACAAATGATTCGCCCGGAGCATAACGTAGTGTCAGACTTGCTTCCGAAGTCGTGACATCATGCACACGGGTTTGCGCGGCATCATTGCGCAGATATTCCAGTTTGCCGGTAGGCTCGTCGTTACGATGGCGCAGCATGGCTTTCACTCCGAATCCTGTCAGCGTTTCAAGTTCATAATTAATGGTGGCATCGCGCATATACGACATCTGGTCTACTGTCGTTGTTTTTACCGACAGGAAGATATTGTCTTTATCTGTGAACAGGAATTTATCCATCGGAGACATTACGTCATAACTGTACGAAGCCGAAAGATAATGTTTCGGGAATTCCCAGACAACATAATCGCGTTTATTGAACGAATAAGTCACCGTACCGCTATATTTCCAGCGTTCGTCTTTCAGACCGTAAGCTCCGTATCCGTTCAAGAACCAGTGTTTATGGAAATGAGCTGTTGTCATGCCGCTTAACCGGAAACGGGTACCATCAATGTAGTTGCTCGAAATCATGGTGTTGATAGGACCGATATCCACTTTGCTCGGATGGCCTTTGCTTCCTGTTTCCACAAAGTTTTCGATCAGCGCTTTCGCTCCGAAGATGATGTATTTGAATCCCGGTATCTGTTCGAGGCGGTTAACGAATACATCCATCGAACTTTCTTTCTTCGTCAGCGGTACTTGACGAACACTCGCCCAATACTCATCGCTTTTCGAAAGCATATCCGCTTCTTTTATCACGCTGCCTTTCAATCGGAACAGTCGTTGTTCGATAGGATCGAATTTATAATTACTATATTTCGTAGTTCGTTCCACCTGCAATCCGCCTGCTGTTTTGTTGGAATTCCAGGACAGGTCTACGGTCATGTCATCATCCGCCAATACCCAGTTTCCGTTAGGGAGTTGCTCGTATTGTTGCACGATGTCCATACGGTTGACGAAGTTTACTCCGGTCTTTTTAGGCAGGTTCATCGTACATTTCTGAACGGCATAAGTAGAATCGTTCAATACATACAGATGTCCAGTGAATCCGAAGTCCTGCGAGTTTTGCGGAACAAAAGTAAGGTGGACACATTCGCGCTTGTTTACCATCAATGTGTCCATCAGATAATATTTATAAAATGAGATGGCATTGTTACCGATCGGACTGACGAAACGCTGCTGGAGCAATCGGATATCGTCGTCGTAGATATTGATGTCGGCAAATACGTCTTTCAATACAGTGCCGAGCATATCTCCCGTAGAGAAAAATTCTTCTATACCATTGGAATTCTTTCCTTTGATAATCGTTTTCTTGTTTTCGGGATTTTTGCGGTAGATGGTTTGCGAGGACGTTTCCTGTACGGAAATAGGGAGAATCAACTTATTGGTTGTTTCCGACACTTCCACCTGATCTCTTAAGAATGAATATTTCTTGTAGATACCTTTTTCGAGCTTTTCCGGTGTGAGGTCGTTGATGGACATTTTCATCTTCTCGTACTTGTCGTACTGATAGTAATCGTTCACTTCGAGGACTTGTGCCTTTTTGTGTTCGATTACCTTCTTCATGAATTCCACTGCCGGATTGTTCTTGCGGGAATATTTCTCCTTTTGAGGTTTCACGACAACTTCGTTCAGGAGCACATTATCCGGAGCTAACTTAACGTTCACTGTCTGATTGTTGGAACCGACTCGAACCGTTTTACTGATATAACCTACAGCGGAGAACACCAGTGTTCCTCCGTTTCTGCGGGCTTCAAGACTGTATTCTCCGTCAATATTGGTGATAGTACCCATATCTCTCTTTTCTTGGTAGTAAACAGAGATATACATCAATGGCTCGTGGGTAACCGAATCAGTGACTACCCCTTTAATTTGCTGCGCAAAAGCATTGGAAGCTACCAATACGAGTAAGAACAGTATAAGTATTTTGTTATATCGTTGTATCATAACGTTTGTAGTAGGGCTGCAAAGTTAACAAATAACTCTAAGGATAACAGAATATATAACTTTTTTTACCCATCGTTTTTGGTTGTTTACAAGCATATATCGCCCGGTAATCCAAGGAATATTCCTTTGTTAATCCTTTTGATAAGGCTGTTTCAGCACTTTGTTCTCCCGGTCCCGATATTTGAAACCTTTGCTCTCGTTGTAGGGCACTTTTTGTTTCGACACTTGACACTTTTTGTTTCCCGGCATGAAACTGTTGGTTTCTCGGTGTGAAACACTTTGTTTCCCGGTGTGAAACTATTAGTTTCAAGGCGTGAAACTAACAGTCCCATGCCGGGAAACGGAATGGAACATGCCGGGTAAATGTTATTTGCTCGTAAGTATCTGTACAATACGCTCTGCGGTACGTCCGTCCCAACGTTCGGGAAGTTCGCCACGTTTCCATTCACCGTGCATCAGTGTATCCATTGTTTTGGCAAGCAGAGCAGGATCTTCTCCGACAAGTTCGTTGGTTCCCATGCGCCACGTTTCCGGATGTTCGGCATACGTGTTGAGCGTGATACAAGGAATACCCAGGAAGGTCGCTTCTTCGGCTACGTTTCCTGAATCTGTTATGATTCCTTTTGCCTTGTTTATCAGATAACCGAAGAACAGGTAATTCTGCGGAGGCATTATGTGGAGGTTCGGAGCTTCGATGCCTAATTCTTTGATGGCATTTCGTACGTATGTGTGCAGCGGTGCTACGATAGGCATACCGGCAGATTTTTCAATGATTGTTTTCAGCAACTGACGCAGATTCTCTTTGTTGTTTAGCAATACGCGACGGTTGAGGGTGAGCAAGAGATAATTTCCCTCTTGCAGCCCCAATACGGAAAACCATATAGGTTTGAGCAAACGGTTCCGGTTGTAGCGGATGGCATCAATCAGAATGTTGCCTACATAATATACGTTTTCGCTTTCTGTTCCCGTCTGGTTCAGGTTACGGTTGGCAACCATGCCGGCTGTGAACAGATAGTCGGATAGTCCGTCTGTAATCATGCGGTTGACTTCTTTTGGCATTTTCATATCGAAAGAACGGGTTCCGGCTACGAGATGTGCTACCTTGATACCTTGTTTCTTGGCAACGATGGCACAACTCATGGTTGCGGTCAAGTCGTCTACCACAAGGACTACGTGTGCCGGATTCTCCGTCAGCTCCTGTTCGAAGGCTACCATGATTCCGGCTGTCAAACTCGTTGGATTACTACTTTCCACTCCCAGATAAACATCAGGAGCTTTCATGTCGAGGTCCGAAAAGAGAGAAGCATCCAGACTTGTATCGTCTTTCCTTCCTGTATATACCAGTCGGTAAGAGATACTTTTACCCAGCGCCCGTGCGGCTTCAATAGCGCGTGTAATGGGAGCTATCTTCATAAAATTGGGGCGTGCCCCCGCAACAATTGTTATTTTCATATTGTTTCTATCTTATTCGGTTTAATTCGTGAAGCAAAAGTACATTTTCTTACGGAATTTATTCGTTACTTTGCATACAAAATAACAAATATATGCCCACATTCGTTCAAATTCTTGATTTTATAGGCACATTTGCCTTTGCTATAAGTGGCATCCGGCTGGCTTCGGCGAAACGTTTCGACTGGTTTGGTGCTTATGTGGTAGGACTTGCTACTGCTATCGGTGGCGGTACTATTCGTGATGTCCTGCTCGACGTGACACCGGGGTGGATGACCGACCCTATATATCTGATTTGTACGGGACTGGCTTTGCTGTGGGTAATCTGTTTCGGACGTTGGCTCATCCGGCTCAATAATACTTTCTTTATTTTCGATACCATTGGCTTGGCATTGTTTACCGTGGTAGGTGTAGGCAAGAGCATTGCTTTAGGTTATCCTTTCTGGGTGGCTATTATCATGGGTAGCATTACAGGAGCAGCCGGTGGAGTGATTCGTGACGTATTTATCAATGAAATACCTCTTATCTTCCGAAAAGAAATTTATGCAATGGCCTGCGTTGTAGGCGGTATTGCATACTGGCTGTGCGACGTTGCAGGTCTGGAATCATACGCCTGTCAGTTGATTGGCGGACTGGCGGTATTCCTGACCCGCATCTTAGCTGTCAAATATCACATTTGCCTACCTATATTAAAAGGTAGTGAAGAGCCGGAAGAATAAGGACGGCATTATTTTTCCTCCTTTATATCCAGTTCTCCTTGAAAACTAATGGACTGACGGTTTTGCATATTGACATCGATACTTGCCGAACCATTGGGAAATACTTTGGCTCTGAATTCATATCTGTCTTCAGGATTACGTGCGACGAACTTGATAACGGCATTCCCTTTTTTATCCATTTCCACATTATATTCTTTGAGGATGGCTTTGAAGTTAAGTCCGTCACCTCCGCCATACGGAATGCTATAAGCCCGTCCATAATAAGGCAAGTAAGAAATAACCGAATCATTTCTGATTGTCAGTGAGTAGGAAGATGTCAAAGGGATGGAGCGTCCGCGCATCGGCATGGCAGTGTTGACATCTATCTTGTAATTTTCAGATTCAATTAGTTTCATTACTGCTTCTTTCTTCTGTTCCTTCTTTTCCTTTTTACTTTGTTGAGCCGAAAGGGTAGGGATGCCCACTAGCAAGGCTAGTAACAGCATAAAGATTTGCTTCTTCGTTCTCATATCAGTTTGCATTTAGGTTGATGTATATATGTATAACAATCAAATATACTAAAAAGACAGGGATACTTCTGTTTCTTTTAATGAAAATTAAACAGAACCCCCTGTTATTTATGAGTTTAGCCCGATTTAGAACTGTTCCAGTATTTCGATTCGTTTTTCGATGGGAGGATGAGTGGCAAACAATCCGCTAAGTCCGCTGAATATACTTTTAGATGCCTTTTGGGGGTTCTGAATAAATAATTGTGCCACGTCTTTCCTTTCTACTGCTTCGATAGCGGGATCTGCTGATATTTTGCGGAGAGCGTTGGCCAGTGCCAACGGATTCTTCGTCATTTCTGCCGAACCTGCATCTGCCATATATTCGCGTTTGCGTGAGATGGCAAAACGCATCAGGCTTGCAAAAAGATAACCGATGGCGGCTATCACTAAAGCAATAAGAATAAAAAGAACCACACCGCCGCTACCTTTACTATTACTACGCACGCGTATGTGTGTAATGGCATAAAACGTGATTTCTGTCAACATGGAGAAGATACCGACAAAAACAATGGAAATAATCAGCAGGCGTACATCGCGGTTGCGGATGTGACTTAGCTCGTGCGCGATGACTGCTTCCAGTTCCTCATCATTTAGTTTCCGGATGATGCCCTCCGAGAGAGTAACGGTGTATGTGCGTTCGTTGATACCGCTGGCAAATGCATTCAGGGAACTGTCATAGATGATATTGATTTTCGGCATTTTCATGCCTTGAGACATACAGAGGTTTTCCACCAGATTATAAACTCGTTTATTCTCCTGACGGTTCAGCGGCTTGGAGCCGGTGGCGGAATTGATAATGCTTGTGTTAGCCCAATAGGCAATCAGAAACCAGATTAATACAATCCCCATGGTATATGGTAACGAAGAGAAGAAGAAATGATTGACTATTGGCATCATTTCGACTTCCATATCCTCTTTATATCCCATAAAAGTCAGCAGGTAGCAGGCCAAATAGAGGAGTGCTGCCACGAGACAGGGAAACAGGAATAGTAGAAACGCAGAGCGCAGATTATTCCGGCTCTGCTGTGTTTGGATTCCGACGTATTGCATGCGTGTTCGACTTTTGTAATTGGATGGACGGTGTATATAAAGGTTTTAGAAACTAATTTTGGGTGCCTGCTCCAAATTCGCACGTTCGTTTTTCCCCAAGTCGAACATTATCTCTCTTTGGAATCCGGTCATTCCTGCTACGATATTCGACGGGAATGTCTGCACGGCGTTATTGTATTCTTTAGTGGCCGAGTTGAAGTAGCGGCGAACAGCAGCCAGTTTATTCTCTACGTCAGAAATTTCTTCCTGTAATTGCAGGAAATTCTGATTAGCTTTCAGATCGGGATAAGCCTCGAGAGTAATCTTCAATCCAGCAAGAGCAGAGCTTAACTGGTTTTCGGCAGCTATCTTATCATCAATCGTTTTTGCGCCAACTGCACCGTTACGTGCCTGAATCACTCGATCGAGCGTTTCCTTTTCATGTGCGGCATATCCTTTCACGGTGTCTACCAGTTGGGGAATGAGATCATGGCGTTGTTTCAACTGTACATCGATGTCGGCAAACGCGTTTTCACGATTGTTTCTCAATTTCACTAATGAGTTGTACATGGAAGCAAAAATGATGCCCAGCAATACAATAATCCCTACAATAATAAGTATGGTCATAGCTTTTTGTTTTATTTAATAATATAAAATCAAAAGTAATCTATTTGGTTCTTTTAACCAAGTAGTAGGGGGTAAATTTCGCAAATACCACCTAAAAACTATCAGAAAGCACCTAAAATCTGTCATTTGATAGAATTAACCCCCAAGAAATGACAAATTTTCCCCTGCTTGATAAGCAAAATACCTTTAAACTTGCAAACATCGAGAAAAACGAAATATTAACCATAAAACCATTAAAGTATGAAAAGTTTAAGTTTCAGAAAAGATTTAATTGGAGTACAGGAAGAGTTGCTTCGTTTTGCTTATAAATTAACGGCCAACCGTGAAGAAGCAAATGATTTATTGCAGGAAACATCTTTAAAAGCATTAGACAATGAGGAGAAATATGTTCCGGACACAAATTTCAAAGGATGGATGTACACTATCATGCGCAACATCTTTATAAATAACTACCGTAAAATAGTACGCGATCAAACTTTTGTTGACACAACCGATAATTATTATCACTTAAATCTGCCACAAGATTCAGGATTTGAAAGTACGGAAGGTGCTTACGACCTGAAAGAAATGCACCGCATCGTCAATGCACTCCCCCGGGAGTATAAGATTCCTTTCTCTATGCACGTATCTGGTTTTAAATACCGCGAAATCGCAGAGAAATTAGGATTACCATTAGGCACAGTGAAGAGCCGCATATTCTTCACACGTCAACGTTTACAACAGGAATTGAAAGATTTTGTATAAATGAGGATAACGCATACAAACAAGCTTATTAGCAGAAGGAGCAAAGAGATAGATTCTCTTTGCTCCTTCCTTTTTTATAACCTATTTTATTTACGATTAGATGATTTACGATGTACGATTGAAGTTTGAATTGTGAATGAGGGAATACTCATGCAAAGATAAGTACTTATGATTCCAATAGTTATTTCAATCGTACATTGTAAATCGTCTAATCGTAAATTAAACTAGGTTATAAATTCTTTCTTGTTATTTGCTTTTCTTTTTTTTGCTTTTTTTCTTTTCAACGGCCTTCTCTTCCGGTGGGAATTTAGGAACTAGATTCATCAGCCGTAATATCTGACTTTGTCGTTTTAGTATGTATGACGAAGGTTTCGCCGAGTTAAATCGTATCGGGTTGGGTAGGGTGGCGGCGATGAGCGCGCATTGCCCCCGGGTCAGCTTGTCGGCTGTTGTTCCGAACTTATTTTTTGCGGTTGCTTGTGCGCCGTAGATGCCATTTCCCATTTCTATAGAGTTGAGATAGACTTCCATGATTCGCTCTTTCGACCAGAAGAGTTCGATGAGAAACGTAAAGTAGACTTCGAGCCCTTTGCGTACCCACGACGATTGCGGCCATAAGAACACATTCTTGGCTGTCTGCTGACTGATGGTGCTTGCTCCCCGTTTCCGTTTGCGTGTTTCGTTTTCTTTCATCGCTTTCTTGATTTCTACGAGGTCGAACCCGTTGTGTTCGGCAAAACGGTTGTCTTCGGAGGCTATGACCGCCATCGGCAGGTTGGGAGATATCTTATCAAAAGAAACCCACGTGTGCTTCCACGTGGGTTTATCTCCTGAAAAAACTTGCTGAACGCTTCGGATAACCATCAACGGAGTTACATAAACCGGCATGAAACGATAAATAATCACTGCCAGTAGTGTTGATGCAAAGAAGAAAATCAGCAGGTTGCGCGTATAGCGCAGTAATTTTTTAATTAGCGGCTGCTTGTGCATCTTTAATCATTTGCTCACTTGCGTACATGTATACTTCTACACGACGGTTTTGTTCGCGACCGGCAGCAGTGTCATTGCTTGCAACGGGATCGCTTTCACCCATTCCCAGTACACTCTTGATCTGATTGGTGGAAACACCGCAACTCAACAAGTAACTGGACACACTTTGCGCACGTTCTTGTGATAAGTTCAGGTTCTTTTGCTGGCTTTGTGCAGCAGTACTGTTCTTCCAGCCCTGGTTGTCGGTATATCCGTAGATAGACACGTCCATATCCCGGTTCTGGTTGAGCACATTGTTGGCAAACTTGCTTAAAGCAGATTTAGCAGCAGCACTTAGATTTGCATTACCGGTAGTGAAAAGAATACCCGAGTCGAATGTTACTTTCACGGCTTGCAATCCGTTGTTGTCTGTTATCTGTTCTACTTGTGCGCCTTCAATTTGTTTTGCTTCTGCTGCTGCTTTGTCCATCTTCTTACCGATAAGAGCACCTGTACCTGCACCTACTGCCGTACCAATAGCAGCACCGATAGCAGCACCTTTACCTTTACCGATAACACCTCCCAGGATCGCACCTAGTGCAGCACCCGAACCACCACCGATAGCAGCACCTTTACCAGTGTTGTTCATACTTCCACAGCTACCAAATATCATGGCAATACTCATGAAGAGAACCATAAATTTCATCTTGTTCATAATGTTGATGTTTTTTAATTGGTTTATAAAAAATGTTTTTATACGAATCACTTCGCATTATTAATAACAATGCAAAGATACATATTATTTGGCAAGCGTGTACTTTTTAAGTTAAAATAACTCGGAAGAGCCCCTTTGTTTGTTAATAAAGGGAAATGATAATTATCCTTTTATCGTTGAAGGAACACTCAAACACTTCTTTTTAATAATAATGAACCAACTCAAAAGAATTAACCCTTTGGCAACCGTGGTGACGCAGACTGCCCACCAGATTCCTTCCACTCCCATGCCCATCCGTACAAACAGGATGGCAAGCGGAATACGCATATAGTTGCAACTGATGCTGATAATGGCAGGAGGGATGGTGCGTCCGATGCCGTAGAATACTCCCTGCATGGTGATTTCGAGCATCATAAAAAGTTGCGAATATCCGTCGATACGGAGGAACACACCTCCGGCTTCGTAGGCCGCCTGTTCGGGGACGAATATGGCAAAAACTTCATTCCCGAAGAAAACGAATAGCAATGTACAGAATGTTCCGAAGATTCCCGTCATCCATAAAGTCGTATACCAGGCTCTAAGTACCCGTTCCACTCGTCCGGCGGCGTAGTTTTGGGCGATGAAGGCACTTAGTGCAGTGGAAAATCCCTGTGAGGTATTCCAGGTGATTGCTTCAATTTGCCCTCCGGTGGTGAAAGTCATCAGTCCGATGTGCCCTCCCTGTTCCGAGGCGGTGCGGCAAAGGAACATATTGACGAAAGCAAATAGCGTATTCAAAGTAGCCACGGGCAATCCCAGTTTAAAGATTCTCCGTGTATATTTTTTCTTTAGACGCGTGAAGAAAGGGAAACCGCCAAGCAGAGCATCCCGGCAACGCAACTGATAGACGAAAATCAGGAAAACACTTGCTTCCGCAATCCAGGTAGCGTATGCCGCACCGTTGGTTCCCAGCCCGAAACCGAATATAAAGAGCGGGTCCAGGATGATATTCAGTATCAATCCTGTGCCGCTGATAAAGAACGGGACTTTACTGCGCCCTGCCGCATTATAAATTCCGGTGAAGGCGGCGGAGAGGAAAACGAAAGGTAATCCGGTAGAAACAATCCGCAGGTATTGGATGGCATTGGCCGTAATATGATCCTCGAGTTCATAGATGCGTATGATAGGTTCTGCAAATATAAAAAGGAGTGTGCCCCAACAGATGGAAATAATCAAAGCAATCGTGATGTTGTGAGATGCGAAACTGCGGGCATCTTCCTGGCTTTGCGCACCGATGGATTGTCCGACACTCACTTCAGATCCCACCTTATTTAATAAGGAGATAGAACCGGACATCCAGGTCAGGATTCCGACAGAACCGATGGCGGCTACGGCTTCACTTCCCAGTCGTCCTACCCACGCCATATCTGTGAGGCTATATGCCATTTGGATAAACGACGTTGCCATGATCGGCATTGCCAGATTAAACAGTTGACGATTGATAGGGCCTTGTGTCAGATTCTTTATTCCTTGCATATAATTTTTCTAATCAAAATGGGCTGCAAAGATACGCAAAATTACTATCTTCGCGCATCTAATTATTCATTAATCAAAGTACATAGATACTATGAAACAGAAATTTTCTACTATTTTTATCTTGCTGCTTCTCTTTTTTGCTGGTTCACGAGTGGTAGCGCAAAATGCTCCGAAACCTTTTGATATTGAACAACCTTCACTTCGCGTATTTCTTCCTGCGCCGGAACTGGCTACAGGGCGTGCTGTGGTTGCGTGTCCGGGAGGTGGATATTCACATTTGGCATTCGAACACGAAGGCTGTGATTGGGCGCCCTATTTCAATAAACAAGGTATTGCATTGATTGTGCTAAAATACCGGATGCCGAACGGTGATCGTACATTACCCATTTCGGATGCTGAAGCAGCAATGAAATTGGTGCGTGACAGTGCCGATGTCTGGAATTTGAACCCGAATGACATTGGTATCATGGGCTCTTCTGCCGGTGGACATCTGGCTTCTACCATTGCCACTCATGCCAAGCCCGAACTTCGTCCAAACTTTCAGATTCTTTTCTATCCTGTGATTACGATGGATAAATCTTATACCCATAGGGGTTCTCACGACAACCTTTTGGGAAAAGATGCTTCTGCTGAATTGGAACTTGAATATTCTAATGAAAAGCAAGTGACGAAAGATACACCACGTGCTTTTATCGTATATAGTGATGATGATAAAGTCGTTCCGCCTGCTAACGGAGTTAATTATTATTTGGCGCTGAACAAGAACAATGTTCCTTCAGTGCTTCATATTTATCCTTCCGGTGGACATGGATGGGGAATTCGCGAGGGTTTCCTCTATAAGAATGAAATGTTGGACGAACTGACGTCTTGGCTCCGTAGTTTCAAAGTACCTCATAAAGATGCTATCCGTGTAGCTTGCATTGGAAATAGTATTACGTATGGAGCACGTATCAAGAATCGTGATCGTGACAGTTATCCGGCCGTGTTGAGCCGTATGTTGGGAGAGGCTTATTGGGTAAAGAACTTCGGAGTCAGTGCCCGCACTCTGCTGAACAAGGGCGATCATCCTTATATGAATGAAAAGGCTTATCAGGATGCGCTGGCTTTCAATCCTAATATCGTTGTTATCAAGTTGGGTACGAATGACAGTAAATCATTCAACTGGAAATATAAGGCCGACTTCACGAAAGATCTGCAAACAATGGTCGATGCTTTCAAAGCGTTGCCAGCTCAACCGAAGATTTATCTTTGTTATCCTTCTAAAGCCTATCAGACCGGTGATAATATCAACGATGATATCATCTCTAAACAAATCATTCCGATGATAAAGAAGGTTGCCAAGAAAAATAACTTGTCTGTCATCGATCTTCACGCAGCAATGGACGGAATGCCCCAATTGTTTCCGGATAAGATCCATCCGAATGAAGAAGGGGCTAAAGTGATGGCAAAAGCTGTTTATCAGTCCTTGAAAAAGTAAAATAAGGAACTTGACGATTGTAAAATTTCCGGTTGAAATAATCTCTTTTAGAGAAAGTTTTAACCGGAAATTTTTTAGTTTAATCACAAATAATCTTCTTATAATATGCTAAAAAAGTGTCTTTCTGAAAGTTAGATTTGTTACCAATCTGTATTTTTGCGCCCGAAAAATAATAAAATGATAAATAGCGTTATGAATAGACTACAAGATTTTACCTTTTTCTCGCAGTTGATGGCTAACGCTAATATGGGATGGTGGAAAGCCAATTTATCAACTGCGAATTATGAATGTTCTGACTTTATAGTAGAGTTATTAGGTCTGGATCAGACCGGAGTTATTAGTTTTGAAGATTTCAATAAACGTATTCAGAAAGAGGAACAACTTTCTACAACAGTTCATTCTTATGGTGTGTATCAACGGCCGGAGGTGGTGTATTTGCTTGATACGGTGAAAGGAGCTGTTTGGGTACGTAGCAAGGTATGCTTTCAAGAAACGGATGAAGACGGAAACGAAATCATTTATGGTATATCCGAAGTGCAAGATGGTCCTGATATGGCATCTGCTTACCAAGCTTTGCAATACAGTGAGCGTCTCTTATCTAACATTTTCAAGTATTTGCCTATTGGTATCGAATTATACGATATGGATGGGGTATTGGTGGATCTGAATGATAAGGAATTGGAGATGTTTCATATAGAGAAGAAAGAAGATGTATTGGGTATCAATATTTTTGATAATCCTATTTTTCCGAAAGAAATGAAAGAACGGCTGAAGAAAAATGAAGACGCCGACTTTACTTTCCGTTATGACTTCTCGAAGGTCGGATCGTATTATCAGAATACCCAAAAACAGGGTACGATTGATCTGATGACTAAAGTGACTACATTATATAATAGTGAGCATCAGCCAATAAACTATCTATTGATTAATGCGGATAAGACAGAAACAACGGTAGCCTATAATAAGATTCAGGAGTTTGAGGAGTTTTTTGAATTGGTCGGTGATTATGCCAAGGTCGGTTATGCTCATTTCAATATTTTGAGTGGACACGGCTATGCCCAAAAAAGCTGGTACAGAAATGTGGGTGAAGCGGATGAAGCTCCGTTGTCCGACATCTTTGGCACATACCGGCATTTCCACCCTGATGACCGTACCTTGTTGATTCGGTTTTTGGACGACGCACGAAAGGGACTTACTACCAAACTTAGCAAAGAGATGCGTGTCCTTAGGGAGGATGGTACATACACATGGACGCATGTCAATCTGTTAGTAAAGAAATATGCCCCGCAGGACCGGATTATCGAGATTATCAGCATCAATTATGATATCACAGAACTGAAAAGGACAGAAGAAATGCTTGTCAAGGCACGTGATAAAGCTGAAGCGTCCGACCGGTTAAAGTCTGCTTTCCTGGCTAATATGAGTCACGAAATCCGTACTCCTTTAAATGCTATTGTCGGCTTTTCAAGCCTGTTGACTAGTACGGAAAGTGCAGCGGAAAAGGAACTATATAATTCTCTGATTGGACATAACAACAAACTATTATTAAATCTGATTAATGATGTAATTGATCTTTCTAAAATAGAATCCGGTTATCTGGAATTGCGTCCGGACTGGGTTAACCTTACCGAGCTTCTTGACGAGAGTGTAGCGGAGTATGTTCATCAAGTACCATCCGGCGTTGAACTTCTGACTAACTATCCGGCACATGATTCTCTGGTAGAACTGGATAGCCTGCGTATCAAACAGATCTTGAGTAATTTTCTTTCGAATGCCTTAAAGAACACTGCCACCGGACATGTGGAAGTCTTCTATGAGGTAGACCACCAATCTGTCAGAATCGGTGTTAAAGATACCGGTCGGGGCATCCCGCAGAATATGCTTGAAAAGATATTCGAAAGGTTTGAGAAGTTGGACTCCTTTGCTCAAGGGGCCGGTTTGGGTTTATCTATCTGCAAACTAATCGTTGAGAAGATGAACGGGCGGGTATTAGTTGATTCCCAACTGGGGATCGGTACTACTTTTGTAATCGAACTGCCGTGTCGTTCTATGCTTGTTGAGTAAGTATATGTGAAGAATCTTAAAAGAAAAATCCCTTGATAACGACTGATTATCAAGGGATTAATTTTGTGTTTTGTGATCCGCCTGGGGCTCGAACCCAGGACCCCAACATTAAAAGTGTTGTGCTCTACCTGCTGAGCTAGCGAATCGGTCCTTCAGTGCTTTCTTTCGAATGCGGGTGCAAAGGTAGAACATTTTTTTATAACTCCAAAAGAATTCAAACATTTTTCTTATCTTTGTGCCATTATCAACAATATATAATCATACGTATGGCTGCTGACGATAAAAAAATTATCTTCTCGATGGTGGGAGTGAGCAAGGCTTTCACCCCCAATAAGAATGTGCTGAAAGACATTTACCTGTCGTTTTTCTATGGAGCGAAAATCGGTATTATCGGTTTGAACGGTTCCGGTAAATCAACGTTATTGAAGATCATCGCCGGTTTGGAGAAATCCTATCAGGGAGAAGTGGTGTTCTCTCCGGGATATTCCGTGGGTTACTTGGCACAGGAACCTTATTTAGACAACACAAAGACAGTAAAAGAAGTAGTAATGGAAGGCGTGCAACCCATTGTTGACGCACTGACAGAATACGAAGAAATCAATCAGAAGTTCGGTTTGCCGGAGTACTACGAGGATCAGGATAAGATGGATGCTCTTTTCGCTCGCCAGGGTGAATTGCAAGATATCATTGATGCAACTGATGCATGGAATCTGGATAGCAAGTTGGAGCGTGCGATGGATGCTCTCCGTTGTCCGCCTGAAGATCAGCCGGTAGAAAATCTCTCCGGAGGTGAACGTCGCCGGGTAGCTCTTTGTCGTTTGCTATTACAGAAACCGGATGTGCTTTTGCTGGACGAACCTACCAACCACTTGGATGCAGAGTCTATCGACTGGTTGGAACAACATCTACAACAATATGAAGGTACGGTTATTGCTGTGACGCACGACCGTTACTTCCTCGATCACGTTGCCGGATGGATTCTTGAACTGGATCGTGGTGAAGGTATCCCCTGGAAAGGTAACTACTCTTCCTGGTTGGAACAGAAGACCAAACGTATGGAAATGGAAGAAAAGACCGTCAGCAAACGTCGCAAAACACTGGAACGTGAGTTGGAATGGGTGCGCATGGCTCCCAAAGCCCGTCAGGCAAAGGGTAAGGCACGTCTTAACTCTTATGACAAGTTGCTGAATGAAGACGTGAAAGAGAAAGAAGAAAAACTTGAAATCTTCATTCCGAATGGTCCGCGTCTGGGTAATAAAGTCATTGAAGCGAAACAGGTGGCTAAAGCATACGGCGATAAACTGTTGTTTGACGATTTGAACTTTATGCTTCCTCCTAATGGTATTGTTGGTGTGATCGGTCCCAATGGTGCGGGAAAGACGACACTGTTCCGTCTGATTATGGGATTGGAGACAGTAGATAAAGGAGAATTTGAAGTAGGAGAGACTGTAAAGGTGGCGTATGTAGACCAGCAACACAGAGACATTGATCCGAATAAGAGTGTTTACCAGGTAATTTCCGGTGGTAATGAGCTGATCCGCATGGGAGGACGTGACATCAATGCACGTGCATACCTTTCTCGTTTCAATTTCTCTGGAGGCGATCAGGAAAAACTTTGCGGTGTACTGTCCGGTGGTGAAAGAAACCGTTTACACTTGGCGATGGCTTTGAAAGAAGAAGGCAATGTACTGTTGCTCGATGAGCCTACCAATGATATTGATGTAAACACACTGCGTGCTTTGGAAGAAGGTCTGGAAGATTTTGCCGGCTGTGCCGTAGTTATCTCGCATGACCGTTGGTTCCTCGACCGTATCTGTACACACATTCTGGCTTTTGAAGGAGACTCCAATGTATTCTACTTCGAAGGGTCTTATTCAGAATACGAAGAAAACAAAATGAAACGTTTGGGAAATGAAGAGCCGAAGCGTGTTCGTTATAGAAAGTTAATGACTGACTAGTGTAAAGTAATAGATTGAAGCATTTCTAATGCTTTCTGTTTCAAAATAAAAGGCTCTGCGAATATTGTGGAGCCTTTATCGTTTTATAACAGGGGAAAACGTTTATCTCTCTTAAAAAATTGTAGTATAATCGTAATGTAGTTCTAAATATTATTAATTATATTTGTGCACAGTTTTTAAAAGCAAACAATTTATATTAACTAATCAACTACATTTATGTTAAAGAGAATGCGATCTTTCTTAGTGCTAGTAATGTTATTTATTACCGTCACGATGAGCGCGCAGGTTACAACAGCCACGATGAGTGGTAAAGTGACCGCACAAGATGAACCAATCATTGGAGCAACAATCGTTGCGGTTCACGAACCATCAGGCACTCGTTATGGTACAGTGACTAACGTCAGTGGTCAATTTAATCTGCAGGGTATGCGTACCGGCGGCCCTTACAAAGTAGAAATTTCTTATGTTGGTTATCAAACAGCAATTTACAAGGGAATTAACCTTTCATTGGGAGAGAATTATGTTTTAAATGTTTCTTTAAAAGAAAGCTCTGAATTGTTAGATGAAATCGTAGTGACGGCTTCAAAAAACAGCAATATGAAGAGTGACCGTGCAGGCGCTATTACTAATATTGGAGAAGAGCAGATGGCTATGATCCCTACTGTTGGACGTAGTATGAATGATATTATGCGTTTAACTCCGCAAGGAGCTAATACAGGTAATGGTTTTGCCGTAGGTGGTGGTAATTACCGTCAGTCTTCTGTAACTGTCGACGGTGCTGCTTTCAGTAATTCATTTGGTATCGGTTCTAACTTGCCGGGCGGAGGTTCACCTATTTCTTTGGATGCATTGGAGCAAATAGCAGTATCTGTAACTCCGTTTGATGTTCGCCAAAGTGGATTCATTGGTGGGGCAATTAATGCTGTAACTAAAAGTGGTACAAATGATTTTTATGCAACGGCTTATACTTATTTAAATAATGAGAATTTGAATGGTGATAAGGTAGGTGATTTAGAGTTAATACGTGAGAAATCTCAAAAATACCTCTATGGTGCTAGTTTTGGAGGTGCAATCATAAAAAATAAGTTGTTCTTCTTTGTAAACGGTGAGTATGAAGATAATGTAACAGCTGGTCCTAAGAGCAGAGCTCGTTTAAGCGACAGTGATGATTGGGGATCTAATACAGCCAATGTGAATCGTCCTACAGTGGGAAAGATGGATGAGATTCGCAACTATTTTATAGACAAGTATGACTATGATCCGGGACGTTATCAGGGGTATTCTATCAAAACTCCGGCCTATAAAATTATGGCACGTTTGGACTGGAATATTAATGATAATAATAAATTGAATTTCCGTTTTACACGTGCTCATTCAAAAGACAATAGCGGTCCAACTTCTTCTGTATCTCCTTTCTATGCAACGGATATTTATGATGGTGGAGCAGCTGCTTCCAAAGGTTCTGGTAATGTAAATCATAATGCTGCTATGTATTTTGAAAATTCTCGTTATTTCAAAGAATACAATTTTACATCATATGCTTCAGAGTGGAACTCTAAATGGTTGGATGGTAGTTTGAATAATGTAACACGTGTTACTTATTCTTTCCAGGATGAGCCAAGAAGTTATGAGGGAGCGGCTGATTTTCCAACAATTGATATTTTGGAAGATGGTGCGGTATATGCACGTATCGGTCCTGATGTCTTTTCTCCGGGGAACTTAGCCCAAGCCAGAACATTTGTTCTTACAGATGAGTTGTCTTATACAGCAGGTATCCATAATTTATTGGCAGGTTTCCAGTTTGAATATAATAAAGCTACTAATGGTTTCCAGCAAGCAGGTAATGGATACTATGTGTATAATTCATGGGACAGCTTCGTAAATAATGAATATCCTAAGGCTTTTGCTATCACACACTCTAATGCAGCAGACTATAGCCAATTTAAGGCTGAAATGAAAACATTGCAATATTCATTGTATTTGCAAGATCAGATGAATATAAGTGAGAACTTTAAGTTGACTGCTGGTATTCGTTTTGAGATGCCTAAGTATCCTTCTTTGAAGAATAACTATAATGAAGATTTTGCAAGATGTGATTTTGGCGGAGTAAGCTATTCTACTGATCAAGTACCTTCTGCTAAGATTTCTGTGTCTCCACGTGTAGGATTCAACTGGGACATTACTGGTGAACGTAAATATGTTCTTCGTGGAGGTACTGGGCTTTATGTAGGTCGTTTACCATTTGTATGGTTAGTATCTGCAGTTGGTAATTCTAATGTTGGTCAGAATCAATATTATTATACTAAGGTAGCTGATGCAGCTTTGAAACCTCATTTTCAACCATCTGTATCAGGAGTTCTGAATGAGTTGTATCCGAATGGCAGAACTGTTGATATTAAATCTCCAAAGGATCCTACGATTATTGATAAGGATTTGAAGATGCCGTCTACATGGAAAACTTCATTAGCTTTTGATGCTAAACTTCCGGGAGATATTGACTTCTCGATAGAAGGTATCTTTAATAAAGATATCAATCCTGCCGTTATTTCTAATAAAGCTATTAAACCTTCAGAAACTACAATCACTTTTAATCCAAATGATACACGTGATTCATATGGCAAATACTCTGACGCTTCATGGACGAATAATAGGAATAATCAGAATGTATTCTATATAGAAAATGGTGGTCATAAAGCCTATTATTATTCTATTACAGCTCAATTGGCGAAATCTTTTGATTTTGGTTTGTATTTGTCTGCTGCATATACACATTCGAAGGCTAAGGCATATAGTGATGGCATTGGCGATCAGGTAACTTCTGCATATAGGACAAACACTTATTCTGTGGGTGGTATTAATGAACATGAAACAGGTTATGGTACTTATGTTTCTCCTCATCGTGTTGTGGCTTCAGCTGGTTATCGTTTAGAGTATGCTAAGAGATTTGCTTCTTCATTATCATTCATTTATGAGGGAATGAATATGGGATATGCTGGTGGCTATGGTTATGCTCGTTATTCTTATACATTTGCCGGTAATATTGTAGGTGATGGTGGAGCCAACAACTTATTATATATTCCTGCTTCAAGAGAGGAGCTAAATAGTTGGACTTTTGCAGAAAAAACATATAATAGTGTAAATAGAACATATGATGATTATAAATTAGATGGTCAGATTTATACTGCAGATCAGCAGAAAGATGACTTTTGGGCATATATCAATCAGGATAGTTATTTGAAGAAGCACAAAGGTGAATATGTAGATCGTGGTGGAGTTGTTATGCCTTGGCATCATCAGTTGGATTTGAAATTTATGCAAGATTTCTATTTGAAAGTGGGTGGTAAGCGTCACACTCTTCAATTTGGTGTTGATATTAAGAATTTCTTGAATTTATTAAATTCAGATTGGGGGTTGTATAAGACTGTAAATAATACTAATCTTTTAGCTTACGATAATGGTAATAATGGGTCTAACGGCATTGAAAGTAAAGGTTATACATTCCAGAAGAGTAGCGGGAAAAGATTGACTGAAACGTATACAAAGTATAAAGATTTTAGATCTACTTACTCTGTTCAGTTTAGTCTTCGTTATATATTCCATTAATTCGATAAAATCTCAAAATAATGAAAGGTTGTCTCGTTTGTTCGGGACAGCCTTTTTTATTATCAGTAAGATTTTGATATAAACGGAATATCTTTAAGGATATGATTATTAGCTTATCATCCTCTTACTCTTTTATAACTTCACCCTCATCACCACCGGATTATGATCGCTATAAGTAAGATCCGGCGAGAAGTAATCCGTACTATTCAGTTCCGGTGAATGGAGAATATAGTCGATTCTTAACAGATGCTTGAAGAACTTGAAAGTATACATATACCCATGACCACTCGTCTGAAAACCATCCTGCAACTTATCACCTTTTACAGTGTGATAAACATACGAAGACGGCAGAGAGTTAAAGTCACCGCAGATGATAGTAGGATAGGGAGAGGCAGCTATCAGTTGCTTTAGAGTATTAGCTTGTACGGCACGTTTCCGGAAATTCTCATGTAATCCGTCAATCAATCCCAAAGCAGCACGTTCCACCCTTTGAGAATCATCCGTGCGGAGTCCCTTTTCCAGTTTGCGCTTGTTCTGGCTCACTTCCGTTGTTTGGAGATGATTGTTGAACAGGCGGATGATACGGCCATTAATCTCAATATCACACCAGAGACTGCAATTTTTCGAATCAGGATAGACGATAAGATTCTCCTCCTTGATGGGGTAACGGCTGAAAACAGCCAGCTGCAACAAATGTTTTCCCTCGGGAGAAATAGGGATATAATAATACGGCCAATCAGAAAGAACCGCAGCTATACTGTCTACACCAAACTCATCATTAATGCCAAACTCCTGAAAACAGAGAATATCTGCTTGCAGATTTCTCATGTAAGAGGCTATCTCTTTGCATGAATAACCGGTATGCTCATGATTAAAAGCGTCAACATTGTAAGTAGCAACAGTTAAAATACCAGGAGTATACGCATTCATTTTGACCATTGGAGCCGAAGCCGGGCTGAAAAAAGAAGATTGAATCACACAACTAATATAGCTCCAGTTACTGAATATAGCAATCAGAGGGATGAAAACCCAACACCGCCAACGGATCGTCCAGTAGATGACAGAAGCAAGATTAGCCAACAAAAGTATCGGTAACATCAAACCGATGAAAGGCATAAATTTGAAACTATCCGGTGCGGCATTACCTACGAAGGCGCCCGCAATGGTAACTCCTGCCAAAATACTGGTCAGCACGATGGATATGTAATAAAACAGTCTGTAAAAGGCTTTCATCTAATCTAAGTTATTGGGTGATTATATCACTATTAAAGCGTTTTCTATACAATATGTACTCTATAATATGTGCCCTTTTACGGAGGCGACAACCATTTATGAATCATAGCTTTCAGCTTATCATCCGCTATCGGTTTAGCTATAAAATCATTGCATCCTGCCTCTTTCGCCGCTTTCCGGTCCTGCTCATAGGCAAAGGCACTTTGAGCAATGATAGGAACAGTGGCAGACAGCTCCCGAATGATTTTCGTTGCCTCCAATCCATCCAAATTCGGCATTTTAATATCCATCAGGATAAGATCGGGTTTCACCTCATCGAACATCGTGACAACCTCCATTCCGTCATGCGCACGAATAATCCGGTGCTCCTTACCTAAGATAGCCTCCAATAAATCAAAGTTACTGTCCGTATCCTCGGCAACCAAAATACAAGCATGCCGTGTATTTACAGCACTGCTCATACCTCCGCTCGTCTCATCATCATTCTTTTTCTCCGAATCTACACTCACGGATTCTGCAACCGTATACGGCAAAGTAAATGTAAACGTCGTTCCCTTACCAAATTCGGAGCTGACGGAAATCTTGCCCCCGAGACGTTCAACGATAGACTTACAGATAGATAATCCCAACCCAGTGCCCTGTGCATGATTGTTCAGCTTGGCAAAACGTTCGAACACACGACCCACTTTCTCCGGCTCAATTCCTGTTCCGGTATCCGTTACGTGGAAAACAATCTGGTTATCCACCAGCTTATAACCATAACTGATACTTCCTTCTTTCGTAAACTTAACAGCATTCCCAATCAGATTCGAAATCACCTGGAACACTCGATTCTTGTCCGTCTCAATCATCAGACTCTCGTCCGAAGACTCATAGACAAGGCTTACTCCCTGCGGAGTACGGAATATATGAGCATCGTACACTTCCCGGCAGAGATTATGGAGACTAGCCGGACCGAAGGAAAACTCGATGGTTCCCGATTCAATCTTCGAGAGATCGAGAATCTCGTTGATAAGTTGCAAAAGACGCTCGTTGTTCGCGTTTACGATGTTGTAGTACGTCTTTCGTTCTTCCGCATCATCACTTTCGGCAATGAGATGCGAGAACCCCACAATAGCATTCAGCGGAGTACGTATCTCATGACTCATATTGGCAAGGAAAGCTGATTTCAAACTATCAGACATTTCCGCTTTTTCCTTCGAAGACAGTAGCTCCCGCTTCATCATTTCCAGTTCCGTGACATCCCATTCGATACTGACGATGATAGGCGAAGACAGTTCGTCCCCATCCACCCGGATTTTCCGCTTGTCAAGGATAATCAGGTTTCCGTTCCGGTCCTTTCCTTCCACCGTCCAGTGCATACCTTTTCCGCTGGTGGCCACTTGAATATCCTCCTGTCTCTTCTTCTCTGCCACGATAGGCGGGTAGAAATCGAAGTCATTCTTACCGACAGGATCGTTCTTGTAAAGATCGCGGTTATAAGCCTCCCGGTTTCGGTAAATGTACCGGAAATCATTATTGATCTCCTTCACAACAATCCCCGCGGGGAGATTATTGATCGTCGTATCCATGATTTGATTCAGCCGTTTGATTTGGGCTTCATACCGAATCCGTTCGGAAATATCATGGGCAAACGACCAGTAACTTTCTTCACCGGAATCATTGGTGACGTTGTACATCGTACCTTCGTAAGCCAATATATCTCTATTGATTTTCGACGGATGGTGAGCCACAAAGTTACTGCTGCCACCGTGTATGACATCTTTGCAACGTTCGTTCCAAGCCTCTTGCGTAGGCATATCTGCGGCAACATTGTAAATCTTTAATTGACTGATGTCTTCGTTTTCTGAAATACCATGATTGTACAGGAAACGACGGTTAGCGAAGATAATCGTGCCATCGGGTCTGGCGGCAAAGATACTTTCTTTGGCATTGTTGATGGCATGAGTCAGTGTGTTGATGTCATTTCTGCGATGCTGTATATCCGTGATGTTCTGAATATACCCTTCGATGTTGAAACTACCGTCGGGGCGCTCTTCACGCAAATAAGTCTGGATACGCATATAGAAGATTTCTCCGTTCAGGCGAACTCGATAACTGATGCTCTCCATGTTGAGCTCTTTCTCGTTCACGTGGCACCATTCAATAAAACTCTGACGATCTTCTTCTACAATCAGTTCCACATATTTCTCAATGGCAAGGTTCTGCACACTTTCCTCACACAAAACGCCTGTATAACCCAAATAATGGAAAATATTCTGATTTGTATTGTATGCCCATTGTCCTATCTGGGCAATCTTCTGGATAGCCCTTAGAGTAAGATTCGCCTGCTCCAACCGACGCTTTACGTTACTTCTCTGCGTGATGTCACGATATTGGCAAAGCACCATGCCGTCATACGGAAACATGAGGCATTTGAAGTAGAAAATTTCGTCTTTCAGCACCAACTTGAAGTTCTTGCTGATGCTTCGTTGCTCTTCGAGCACAGTCTGAAAGATGGGCATCACCCTCTCTTTTGTATATTCCGGTAAAAGCTCAAATATATTTTTTCCTAAAAGAATGTTTTCTTGCAGGAACCACAGATCACAATGAGGTTCAATGTCTACGCAGACGCCATGCCTGTCAACCAATAGCATTGTGTCTGCTGTCAGTTTCAGTATTCTTTGTGCGTTATTCGCATCATGTAATATTCTGTCCATGTCTGTTTTTTATTAGATGATAGAGACTTATGTCTTATAATTAAGGATAACAAAAGATAATAGCGTTTGTTCTTACTTTTCAGCACGCTTCGCCTTTTCCCAGGCTCCGTTTCCTTTTTTCTTCTTCAGATATCGGATGCCTTTCAGCACATTGACATTCATAAATAAAAAGTAGTAGGGGATAAAGAGCAACTTGTTTTTTATCTGTTTCGTAGACAGGTAATATCCCCAATATCCCAATCCGTAAAAAAGAACCTGCATGGCAAGCAGCACTCCGTAAAATATCGTGGAACCACCCAACAGCAGAATCGCAATATTCAGCGGGAAGAGCGCAAACAACAGGAACGGAGTAATAGACCATCGCAATACCCGGTGCGACGTATATTGAAAGCTAAGTATCCCGTAACGGAAAGGATTCAGCAACGGACGAAGCCGCCAGATAGACTGCAATCCTCCCGCAGCGATGCGCACTTTTCGTTTTTCTTCTTCGCGCATATCTGCCGAACCACTTTCGATGGCATAAGCATTCGTACAATAAGCGATGGTGTAACCTTTCATTGTGATCCGGAGTGAAAGAATAAAATCGTCGAGCAACGTATCCGGCTCCATCGCTTCGAACAGCTCGTTACGCACGGCAAACAGTTCGCCTGCTGCTCCTACGGCAGAGTAGAGCCGTGCATCAAGTGCTTTCAGGGTTGATTCGTATTTCCAGTAAATACCTTCACCACCGGCAGCCGCCCCGTCTTTTGTCTGCACGGCAATCCGTTTTTCACCAGCCACGCAGCCCACTTTCGGATCCTGGAAAGCAAGCACGATTTCCCGTATTGCCTCCCGGTTCACCATCGTGTTGGCATCCGTAAAAACAACGAGTGGAGTATCCACCAACGTCATTCCACGTGTCATTGCAGCCGTCTTACCTTGCCGGAGCGGTTGGAAATGTACGGTCGCTTTCCCCTGCCAACGCGTCTGCAATCGTTCGTTCGTACCGTCATCGCTTCCGTCCGTCACCCATACGATGTGCAGCTTGTCCGCAGGATAATCCAGCTCAAGACTGTTTTCCATCTTCTCGTCCACTACATCTTCTTCGTTGAATGCCGTAATGAAGAGGGTAACTTCCGGCAGGTCTGCGTCCGATGCCGGCAACGAACGCTTCACAGGCTTCACGAAAAGCTCTTTCAACTTGACAAGAATATAAAGCACAATTCCGTAGCCCAAATAGGTGTAGAACACAACGAACAGGGCAAGCCAGAAAATAATTTCAAGACAAAGGGTCATGGTTTCGTTCATAATTATATTTGTTTATTACTTCTTCTTTTTCTTTCTCTACGTTCCATCTTTTTTATTCGTTTATGCCCAAATAGCTTAACAGTTCGTTTTGCGTCCGGCCATTTATTCGATTCGTTTCTTCAACTCCGTCTTTTTATCCGAATCTTTCAGCATATTCACAAAGTAGTTGGCGTCCGCTTTGGCAGAAACATCTGTCGGATTCGCTTCATATCGTTTCACGAAATTCTCGGCGTGTTCCGCCAGGTATTTTCGGCAGTCGATATTTAGCATGAAGAAATCTTTATGGTCACCATAAGAGAGTCCTGTAACATCTTCATTTGATTTTATGCTTTCAATGTCCTCCATTTTAAGCCCGAAAATATTTACAGTCACGGAAGGGTAATAGAAAGGAGCGGAGTCCTCTCCATTCAGATTTAGTGTCAGTTTCCACGTGTGCGTATTTACCTGTTTGATTTCCGGTTTGCTGTGCAAACGATAGTAATAATATTCATAATATTCTTCCTGGTTGGTAAACCACATAGAGTCGTCACCATCTCGTCCGTATGTGTCGTTGAGCCATTCCAAGAAGTTCACCCAACCGGTATCTGTATTATGGGCACCTATAGAAATAGCTGCCCGCTCTTCTTTTGGATTTTCCATTTCCTTGAGAATAGCCGCCTTAATCATATCCGGATTTGTCAGCCCGCTACCTTCGGGTGGGTCATAGAAAGCTCTTTCGATCACTACTTGTTCAATATCTCCGTTTTCTTGAAATGGATAGAGTTTTGTAGCTCCGCTTTGTGCACACAGGGTTCTGATTTTATCATATCTCAAAGCCGCTTTGATATAATTTTTATCTCCATTAGGCTCTGCCAGCATTTTACAAGTTCGATTATTCAGTTTCTCACGTATCATGCTTTGAGCAACAGGAAATTGTGCCAGCAACTTATCTTCTGTTTTATCTTCGTCAGGTAGATTCAAGTCATGGAAAGCGATGCTTACTCCGTAATTCATCATTTCCTGCAAGTTGCCCCATACTAACATTGTCTTTTTATAAAAGCGGAAATAATCTCTTGTATATCCATTTTGTACCCATGTTTGTGTGTTCATTAAATCATCATCGGCAGCCACGGTAGTTCCGAAAGAGAAACGTACTTCCTGTCCGGTACCATTGGTGGTAGCTAATGTTTTTCCTAATGAATAATAATCAGGAGGCAAATCACCGTTTTGCAGATGAGCCAGATCGCAGTAGTAAATATAAGATAAAGGTTTGCCATGAATGGCAGCCCATGTATATGAAAAGGCTGAATGCATACAGTCGTCTTGTGTCATCAGAAACAGCCAATCTTTGTTATATTTCAATGTTGGTATTTCCGTATACAGATATCCTACCTGTCTGTCTGCTTTCAGGTGAATGGTTATTTCTATTTCTTTATCGGCTGTTTCATTACCGAACGGGTATATGAATTCCGTTTCGCAGATGACATCCCGCCTCTTTCCATTATCCTTGTTTTCATCCTCGTCTTTATCTCCTTGATATAGATTCAGTTTGCGGATACATCCCGACATAACTAAGCCAATAATTAAAAATAAAACGATACCGATATTGAGATTCTTGCACATAGGCTTTCCTTTCTTACTTCTTTTTTACTAGATTACTCTCCTCATCCTTATATTCCTTCTTTTGGGTGAACAGTCCTCCGATACCTTTTAATCTGCTGACGACACGCACCTTGAAACTATTGAACAAAGTTCCGTCGGCTCCCACCGTCCCATATCCGGTGACGGCACGCGCACGTCTTTTCCGTACAAATGCAATCTTTCCGAATTGCTTGAGCTGCAAAGCCAGATATCCGTCTTCACCGCGGATAATATCCGTGCGGATTCCCGTTTTCCTCGCACATTCCGTCCGGTAAGCAAATACCAGTCCGCGCACACTAAGCTCCGGACGCTTGAAAGACTGCAACCATAAATGCAAGTCGCGTGCAGCCTCATAGATTTTCAGCCCCATCCAAGAGTGATCCTTGTCGGGAATATAACTCCAAAGCGAGCTGACAGCCACTACACCCGGCTTTTCGAGCGCATCCACCATTGTTTCCACATACTTTGCCGGATACATCGTGTCAGAATCAATGTTGATATGATATTTTCCACGGGCATGGTTCAGTCCGCAAAGACGGGCAAAACCACAACTATGTTGCGTTTCCGTGAAATAAGGCACACCGCAAGCCTCGTAAATCTCCGCAGTGCGATCTTTCGATTCGTTGTCCACACCAATGATTTCTACAGGATATTTACATTTCATCTCGCTCAACGACCAGAGGCAGGCAAGCAGATGTTTTTCCTCATTGTATCCGATGAGTGATACAGTGACAAGCGGTTCGTTACTCTGCAATCCGGCCAGATTGCGGCGTACTTCCTCGATAACGGCTTGCGGAGCTTCCGCAAAAGGTTTCTCATAAACCTGTAAATACTTAGAATACCATTCCATAGATATTGAATGCTTTATTTGTTTTCATTAACCGGGATAATCAGGCTTTCAAATAGTTGTTTCCATTGTTCGGCAATATTTTCTATTCGGAAGCGCTGGACGTCCATACGCGCCTGCTGTCCCATTTTCTTACGTATATCTTCATTCTCTATTAAGTAAGAGATTTTCTCCGCCAGTTGTTCGATATTCCCGTCTTCTACCAGCAGACCGTCTTTTCCGTCGCTGATAATATCCCGCGGGCCGCAGGGACAGGTGAATGATACGGGCGGCACGCCACATGCCATTGCTTCTATAATAACCATTCCAAACCCTTCGAAACGTGATGAAAGGGCAAAAATTGAACTTTCACAGTACTTGTCGACAATATTGGAAACAGTAGGTTCCAATATACAACTGGCAGTGATTCCTAAAGAGTCAATTTGCTGTTGCAGTTGCTCACGCATACCGTCTCCGTAGATACGCAGTATCCAGTCGGGATGCTTTCTGGCAACGAGTTGCCAAGCCGGGATCAGGCGGTCGAATCCTTTCTGCGGAACATATCGCCCTACTGCTATTACCTGTTTATGGCTATTGTCAGATATTTGGTCGGGAAAAAAAGGAAGAGGGTTATGGATCACTTCAACATTATCCAGTTCCGTCCATTCCTGTGCATCCTCGTGGCTCAATACGATGAAACGTTTCAACTGGCGAAGTTGCCGGTATAACTGCTCTCTCCAATAATTGCTTACGATTGCCCGTAAGAATGCGGGCAGACGGCTGTTGCTGAAATCTCGGTAATTAGATTTGTTAAAGTGTATTTCACCCAACTTTGTGCTGCCGTCCGTCATCCGATTGATGAAATTGATGTCACGACGGAGCAGGGAGATAGTAATGTCCGGACGAATTTGGTGCAGACATTCGTTGAGTTTCTTTTTAAAACGTCCTTGTTTCGCAATATATTTAGGTAGTTTTTTATAGAATGACATTTCGTTCAATTCATCATAATCAATGTCAAGTTGATGAAGAGTGATGGACGGATGCAGTTCGTAGTACGGTTTCTTGCCCTTCCCGTCTGTGAGGATGATATGTATTTCATAACCAAACACTTCGGCGAAGTAATTTGCTTTCAGGGTCAATACTCGTTCCATGCCGCTAGGGTAGTAGAGGGCGGGGATGCAGTAGGCTATTTTCATGTTTATCAGAATATTGTTTGTTATTAATTGTGTTTTTGTTTATTTATCTTTGGTCTTTATGGCGTCGATCACTTTCTGCATTTGCGCCTTCCACGATAGCGGGCAGACCGATTCGCGTATCTCGGCAGGCGTCATTTTCAGCGTTTTCCGGAAGTCGATCAGTCCCTGAATATCCACCGGAGATTCGTCGGGTGCCACCTTCCATACATACGGCATGTGGTCGAAGTCGTCGTCGGTTTCCGAGTAAGTGAACGCGAAGCCACGTGCGGCATACTCGCGGTTTTTCAACGTTTTGATATACGTAATTCCGCTGCGGTGGCGTCCCAGGCTGCCAATGGCAAAATCAGCTTTTTCGAACATCGCATCCAGTTCGTCGCCATGCAAAGGACCATGCAGAAGAACATACGGTTCGAGATGGTTGTCACGGACAACAGGCAAGATCCCCGCCCGTTCCCGTTCGCCGGACAGCGGGCCTACAATATGGAAATATACTTTATATTCCGGATTGTTGCGGTAATAATCTGCCAATCCGCGCACAAGGCGGTCGAAGCCGTGCCAGTAGTGCACTTCCGCCACTCCGATCAAGTGCAACTCTTTCGAAGTGTCATTCTGCTGCTGCTTCATCGGAATCGCCTCAAAATCAATTCCGTTGGAGATGCGTATGGTGTTTCCGCCAAATATTTCTTCCGCATTGGAGAAAGTGACGATACCGTCCAGAGCCTTTGCGAGCTTGTGACGGAAACAGCGGTCGATGGCTAGATGAAATTTCATGGAACGGGTGACGTACTCCTGATCGTAAGGATAAGTAGGAATTTCCATCACCACTTTTGCGCCTGTACGTTTCAACGACTTCACCAGCCGGAGGGTGAACGGACTGGCATTGTGAAAAGAGCGCATATATACAAAGTCGATTCCTTCGTGGCGTGCATAGTCAAGAATAGGAGAGTAGTAGACACGTTTCCAAATCTTTGCGGCAAAGCCCGTGCCGAAATCAGCGATCACTTCGTCATCCACCATCCAACGCCGTTCGCCATAAGAGGTCACATCATAATGACACAAGCGAACATCCACTCCACAATCTTTGAGGGCTTTCACCTGATAACGTATCTTCTTACTAATTCCGTTGGCCTCATTGAAGCCGTGAAATATAAGGAAAAGAGCTTTCATTCTTATTTTCAGTATTCAATAATTGTTTATTCTGTTTTTTCTTTCTCAAACTGTTTTTTCTTCCTCAAACGATTTGGGCGATGATTTGTTTCCGGTATTCTTCTCCGGCATCCGCCACTTCGCTGCCAATGGCAGTTTCGTTGACATATTTTCGTTCCAGTTTCACTTTTTTATGGGCTCCCATCCGCCACCATTCATACTCTACGTCCACATGACCGACGTCGATGGCCTGATAGCCGGCTTTAAACAAATCGTAGGCCAACACTGTGGCTGCGGGGCCGAGGGCAATCAGAAACAAGGCTTCTTTTTCTACTTTGCAGGCCTCCTGCTTGATGTCTTCCAGGCGTTCGAATGCATCTCTGGGCGGACAAAGAATACGCCGGATGCTCCGGGCATTATCGAAAAGATCGTTGCCCACTCCGAGCCGGCTTTTCTCCCCTTCGATGAAGACGATGTCCCGGTTATCCCAAATGCCCTTCATGTCGTGAAACCATCGGGCGGAATCTTCTTTGCGGGCAAAATCCATATACGGACGGGTGACGAATGTATTATAATATTTTCGTCCCGCTACCAGCAAACGGTCCCACCAAGAACCGTACAGATAAAAATGAGTTCTCCAGAACCGGCGACTTTTGCGATTGTAGCGATACAAATCGCGGAATGCGTCGGAGATGCAGACAATATGTCCTTCTTCGTGACTTTGCAGCACTTCGGTCAGTCTTTTAGCCAATAACGGATCACCTTTCTGGAAACGGATTTCCTTGTCCGGACTGGTGAGCAACACTTCACCGTCGCCAAAACGGCTGACAGAGCAACGGTCGTCGATGATTTTACGTATCGTTTCGTCGATGGAAGCTACTTGCGGTATGATTTTTCTCTTTTTCCGCAAGACGATGTACCAGAAATTGTACCATTCCACAGTGCTACCATAACTTATTTTATAACGTAGCGTTATAAAAATGTCGCGTATATTCATAGCTATAGACTTTTTTTTCTTAACGACCGCACTTTACTGATCATGTCATACTCATGCGTCATCTGTATATAAATGCCAAAGATAATAAAACTAACGATACCTTTAGCAATAATTGTCACAAAAATGTTCATCCCTTCCAGCGCATACTGCATTGGAATGAGGACTAATGCTATCAAAATGCTAATCACCAACGGAGAAATAAGCTGACGGATGAACGGCCAGGCACTTTGCCGGAAGGTCACCCGGTACATCTGCCAATAACACTGTATGAAGTTGATGGTGAATGTCACCACAATGCAGCTGGCCACTGCTGTCAGGGTTCCGAAATGGAAGATGCCGAGCAAAATTCCCGCCACGTTGAACGCGGACGAAAACACTCCGCACACAAACAAACTTCGTGTATCGCCTGCCGCCTGAAAGATGGAGCCGGACGAAGAAAGTATAATCTGAATCCCTACGGAGAGCGACAGTATCCGGAACACGGGTACGGACGGCATCCATTGATCGCCGAAAATAATAAGCGTCACTTCCTCTGCCGTGAAGAAAAGCAGCACGCTAAGCGGCAGACCGATAAAGGCGAGGAAACGGACGATGCGTTCGTAGGAACTCAACAGTTTTCCCTTGTCATTCTGGAAATCGCTGAAAATAGGGTGCATCACCGGAGTGATTACCTGCGTGATATTCTGCAAGGGCAGCATCATCAAACGATACGACTTTTCGTAATATCCCAGATCGGACATACTCATATATTTACCAATCAGCAGTTTGTCCAGATTGCGGCTGAAATAGTTGATGACATTGAACAGGAATTGATAGGCGGAATAGGAAAATATTTTCCGGAGTACCCTCAATCCGAGTGTGAAACGCAACCGTTGCGGGTAACGCTGAAAGGAAATTACGAAGATCAGTACGCTGGATACGATTGGGTTGATAATCAATGCGTACAATCCTGCTCCGCAGAGGGCGGCGGTTACCGCGGCTGCACCTGCCGAAATCTGAATGACGAAGCTACGGATAGCAATGAATTTAAATTCTTTGTTCCGGTAGAACATGGCTCCCGGCACAATGGTGGCGGAGGCGAAGAACAGGTTGACGGACAGCAGTTGGCACAGGATGCGCAGGGTGTCGCTTTGGTAGTAATCGGCGATGATCCACGAAGAAGCGAAAAACAGGATGCTGATTCCGATGCCCGTCCATATAGTAAATGAGAAGATGTCCGACAAATCATCTTTAGTCAGCGATTTGTGCTGCACGATGGCGGGAGACACTCCCATGTCGGTGAGAAGATTGAAGAAGGCGATGATGACGGTGGCAACAGCTACGATGCCGAAGTCGTCCGGTGATAGCAGACGTGCGAGAATTCCTGCCACAACAAGGGATATGACGACGCCACTGTATTTGGCCAGCGCTGTGTAAAATACCCCCGAAAATAATTGACTCTTAATATTATTAGCCATTGATTGCTTGTTTATATGTTTGCGCGTATGCTTGTCCCACTTTGCGGATGCTCATGTTTTCCATACCGTATGCGTAATTCACTTCCCCTTGTCCCCATGCGGCAAGCCGGCGGGCTTCTTCGAGTGCTCGCAGGATGTCTTTCTTGTCGTCGGGATCGAAAGTCGGGTTACCGGTTTCGGAAAGCAGTTCGCCGATGTTTCCCACCTTGGGACCCACCACGACTTTGTGGTAGAGGAAGGCGAGGGGGACATTACCCGAATTCAGTATATCTTTCCGCTGGATGAATATCACGTCTGAAGCAGCCATATAGTAGGGCAGATCGCAGTTGTCTATCAGCTCGTCGTTGGCTCCCGCCTGTAGTTTATACATACGGTTGAGCAGCGGCATGAGCAGATAGTATCCGGCTTTTGAAATCCATCGTTTGATGATATTCCTGCCATAGCTGTTGCGTCTCGAAAAGGGGTAGAGGCGCGGAGCCAGCAGCATCTTGTGCTCCTCGTCCCAGGCGCGGAAAGCTCCGAGCACCATGCGTATTTCTTCACGGTTGCGGAATTTTCCGAAAGCCGTGACGATGAATGCATCTTGCGAGAGGTTGAGATACTGACGTGCACGCTCTACGCTGATATCTTCTTTATAGGTATACTGGTAAATGTGATGAGGGATGACAACATTCTGACTATCAGGATACTTCGTGAGAAATTCGTCCCGGCTAAACCGTCCCATGTGTACAACGATATCACTCTGCGATTCGATAATGTCATAGGCCCGGCTGATGATTCCGTTTGCGTAATGCGGACGGACATTGTGGCGTGTGTAGACAAAACGTGTTCCCCTCGAACGAAAAAAACTGATTCGCTCTTCCAGACACCTGATGATATCAGGATCGTTGCATGTCCATCCCACCACTTCTTCCGGCCACTGGAAATGTATGATATCATAATGCTTATCCGAGTCCCAAAACTCTTTTGTGGAACATCGCACGTCAATTCCAGCCATTCTGATAGCATCGCATAAGATAGGAACAAATAGATTGTCGGTTTCTCCGTTTTCTCTGAAAACGATCAGTGCTTTTATTGATGGGCTGTCTGTTTCGCTATCATTCATTTTTTAAGTTTTAAAGACTTTTATTACATTGCAAATGTAATAAAACTTATGATAAGTTTCTTCTTTTCTGTGTTTTAATTGCAGTTTAAGTTGCTATTTGAGGAAATCTGAAACAGGTCTAATGTTTTTATAAGCCGTTTTTCTTCTTGGGTATAAGGAATGTGGTGACTTTCGATATATTGCTTGAGAAAGATGCAAGCATGTATGAAAATGTCTGTCTTCATATAGCTGGTGAAATTTGTGTAGCGGTGGTAGGAGGCTTCACTGATGTTGATATGAACGCAGAGGTCTCCTATGACTAGCTGTGACGTTTTCAGGAGCTCTTTTATCAGCTTTATTCTGTTCTGATAATGCTCGCTTACTATTTTATTTTCTTCTATTTCTTCCAAAGTTTGGTTGCGTTTTGTATCCATATTGTTTGGGGTTATTAATAATATTTGGCAAAGGTCTGATAAAAAATATATAATCCAACTCTCATTTTTGCGATAGCTGGAATAAAATACATTTCGCACCTTTGCGCCCCGGAAGTATTAAATGTGGAATAATAAATGATAAATGAAAATGAAGAAAGATCAGTATTTCAATTTGGAGGTAAATTTGTTGAATGACGACAATATTGCCAGTATGATGTCGGAGATGAATGCCGCGGAAGCACTCGGAATTTACGTGATCTTGCTGTTGCATCTACGCACTAAAGATGCTTATGAGGCGTCGTGCAAACCGGTTTTACTGAAGGCCATGGCCCGGCGGTATGATGTGGATGAAGTAGCGGTGGAGCGGGTGCTTCGCGAATTCGATCTCTTCGAACTGGATGAGGAACGACAGATGTTTCGTTCTTCTTACTTGGATAGGGTGATGAAAAGCTTGGAAGAGAAGCGGAAAATGGACATCGAAAACGGTAAAAAAGGAGGGCGTCCGAAAAAGGTGGCAAAAAGTGCTGAAACGCCCGTCAGTAAAGGGAGAAAACCCACTGAAAACCAGAAGAGGAGAGAAGAGGAGAGTAAAGAAGAGGAGAGTAAAGGAAGTGTTTCTGTTGTAAACAATAATAGGAGTAATATAGAAACACCGTCGTCTCTTGTGAGCCGTTTGGCGGATGAAGGCAATCATTGTCCGTTACAACCCGTGTTGCCTTGGGAAAAGTTGGTGGACCAACTTTCTACTTTCCAGTCATATATGGAATTGGCCGGGCAGCATTCCGGTTTGGGAAAGCTTTTTGTAGACCATCAAAAACTTATTTTGGAAATCTTCAAAAAACATATCCGCCTTTATGACAAAGGAGCGGGACTGCTTTTCCCGGAGGACGTGAAACGGTATTTCTCAAATTATATCGCGGCCGGTTCCGTTACTTGCCGCACGTTGAGGGAAACCTTGCTGAAAGAGCTTGAGAATACGGTCGACAAGGATGTAAACCGCTTTGAAAGCGTCGTCGACGGGCGGCGAACGTATCTGGGACATCTTATTCCGGTTGATGCGCCGCCACGTCCCGATGCATCGGCTGTGTGGGATGATGTGAAGAAAAGATGGGCGCATTAATCCGGCAGATGACTGGCTTCGTCCGGCAGGTTGCCGATGTTCGTCTGGTAGGTAACGGAAGTTCGTCCGGCAGGTGGCAGACACTCGTCCGGCAGGTAAGTCCTCTGCGTGTGAATGATTATTTTAAACTATTTTTTTAATTAGAAAAAAGGAAAAAAATATGAGAAATTTTGCCAACTATGATGTCGACATCCACGGTAAATCGAGTGGAGTCCTCAAGACGATTTGTAAAAAATGTCTTCCTACCCGCAAGAATAAGCGCGACCGTTCGCTACGTGTCAACGTCGACACGGGCCATTGTCACTGTTATCATTGTGGCGCTGATTTTTATGTTCCCGATGATGTGGAAGAGCGCAAGAATGCCGAACGTGTGGCAGCCCGCAAGCGTCGTGCGGCAGCCATTCCGCAGCATTTTCAGCGTCCTGTGTTTGATGCCTCGAAAACCACACTTTCCGAAGACACGGAGCGTTGGCTGGTGGAGACGCGTTGCATCCCGCAGTCCGTCATAGCCGCCCTACGCATCACCGAGCAGGAAGAATTTATGCCGCAATCCGGCAAAAAGGAACGTTGCATCTGCTTCAACTATTTTGAAGGGGAACAACTGATAAACACCAAATTTCGCGCTCTCCCGAAACTTTTCAAAATGGTGCAGGGTGCCGAACTGATTCCCTACAACATCGACTCCATCCTGGGGCAAACCTCCTGCATCATCCACGAGGGGGAACTGGATGCTGCTTCTTCCATCGCCGCCGGATTCAAAAGCGCCATCTCCGTGCCGGCCGGAGCCAATTCGAACCTCTCCTGGCTCGACCGTTTTATGGAGACGCACTTCGAGGATCTGGAAGAAATCATCATTGCCGTTGATGCCGATTCTGCCGGAATCCGGTTGCGCAATGAACTCATCAACCGGCTGGGAGCTGAACGCTGCCGGGTGGTGACTTACGGTCCGGAGTGTAAAGATGCCAACGAGCATCTCTGCAAATATGGTATCGCCAGTCTCCGTATCGCCATCGAACAGGCAGCAGAAGTTCCGCTCGAAGGTATCTTCACCGCTGCCGACTTGCATGACGATCTGCGGGCTCTTTTCGACAACGGCTTCGGTCCCGGAGCGGAAACGGGATGGGAGGACATGGATAAGATCTGCACGTATGAACGTGGGCGAAGTGTCTACGTCACCGGAGTTCCCGGTGCAGGAAAATCCGAGTGGGTGGACGAATTGGTGTTGCGTCTCTGCCTGCGGCATCAATGGAAAATCGGGTTCTTTAGCCCGGAAAATACCCCTATCGTCTATCATCTCCGCAAACTGATTGAGAAACTCACCGGACACCGTTTTCAAAACGGCTGTGGCATGACGGAGGGACTCCTTGCGAACTCGGAAGATTTTCTGACTGAAAACGTCTCTCATATCTCTCTGAAAGGTAATGTTTCTCCGGATCGTGTACTGGCCAAGGCTCATGAACTCGTTGTCCGCCGCGGCTGCCGCATTATTGTCTTCGACCCGCTCAACCGTTTCGACCACAACCCGCAACCGGGACAGACGGAAACGCAATATATTTCTAACCTGTTGAATAAATTTACAGAATTTGCCGTGCAACATAATTGTCTGCTCGTGGTTGTAGTCCATCCTCGTAAAATGAACCGTAATCCTGTCACGGGCATTACCCCTCGTGTGGAAATGTACGACATCAACGGCTCTGCCGATTTCTATAACAAAGCGGATTACGGTATCATTGTGGAACGTGACAAGGAGGTTGGTGTCACCCGCGTATATGTGGACAAGGTGAAATTCAAGCATCTTGGTGTCGGTGGAATGGCATCCTTTGTCTACGATCCCGTAAGCGGACGATACCTGCCCTGTGAAGAATCTCATGACCCTTCTCTCTCCGCTGACCAGCGTGTCCGAAATACGATGTTCGACAACTCCTGCTGGCTACCTGAAAAAGAACTGTTTTAGGGTGTTAGGTATCAAGTATTAAGTATTAGATGTTAAGTATTATGATGTTAAGCATTATGATGTTATCCGTTGTTGTGATGTGTTTACCACGGTTAATACTTGATACCTAATACCTAATACTTGATACTTTAATTAGGGTTCTTGTAGCACTTCGATGATGAGCCTTACTTGTGCGGGAGTGTAGTATCTGGCGCGTGGATTCATGCCGGTGGCCAGGAGCCGTTCTTTTAGTCCGGGTGCAGCTTCAATCCATTCGTTGAATCGGTCTACTGCGCTTTGTTGCAGGATATTGGGGAGGTACAACAAGGCAAGTTCGCCTTTCCCATAGGTGCGGTATTGGAATGTTTTTTCTTCTTCTTGTTCGGGGAGAATCTTGTTTTTTGTTTTCATTTATAGTTGTGCTTTTAGGTTGTTGTATTTGAAGTAAAGTTACTCATTTTTAGTGGAATAGGCAAATTTTGAGAGCAGATGTTCGGGCGTATTCATAAAAGAATTGATAATAATAGAATGCCGATTCTTGAAATTTATTGTATCTTTGTTTATGTTTCACGTTAAAAGCATAGAAAGAGGATGGAAGGAACATTCAGACGCTATCCGATAGGGATACAGAGTTTCGAGAGACTACGCAATGATAATTGTGTGTATATTGATAAGACAGAGTTGATTTATCGTTTGGCTAATTCGGCTAAGGCTTGTTTTCTTAGCCGTCCCCGACGCTTTGGAAAGAGTCTGTTAGTTTCCACTCTTGCAGCCTATTTCTCTGGTAAAAAAGACCTGTTTAAGGGTCTGATGATGGAACAGTTGGAGAAAGACTGGACGGTTTATCCCGTGTTGCATATTGATTTCAGTATCAGTAAGTATATGAATGCGGGAATGCTGCGCTCCGCTATCAACAATCGCTTGGTGGAATGGGAACGAATTTACGGATGTGACACGAGCGAAGACACTTTCAGTCTCCGTCTGAAAGGTATTATCAAACGTGCTTACGAGCAGAGCGGGCGTCAGGTTGTGTTACTTGTAGACGAATATGATTCTCCTATGTTGGATAGCAACAACAATGAGGAGTTGCAAGCTGAAATACGTGGCATCATGCGCGACTTTTTCAGTCCGTTGAAAGCGCAGGGAGAATATCTTCGTTTTCTTTTTCTGACCGGTATCAGTAAATTTAGCCAGATGAGCATCTTTAGTGAATTGAACAATCTTCAGAACATAAGTATGCAAGATGCTTATAGTGCCATTTGCGGTATAACGGAAAATGAATTGCGTACACAGTTGGAAGAAGATATAAGAAGGATGGCCGAGGCGAACGGTGAAACGTATGATGAAGCGTGTATACATTTGAAACAACAGTATGATGGGTATCATTTCAGTGAAAATAGTGAAGACATTTACAATCCGTTTAGTTTGTTTAATGCATTTGCTCAAAAGAAATATGCCAATTTCTGGTTCTCTACCGGCACTCCCACTTTCCTGATAGACATCTTGCAGCAAAGCGATTTCGATATTCGTCAACTGGATGGCGTTTCGGCGACTGCCGAGCAGTTTGATGCACCTACCAATGTCATTACAGACCCGCTTCCGGTACTTTACCAAAGCGGTTATCTCACTATCAAAGAGTATGACCGGGATTTTCAGATCTATACATTGGCTTATCCTAACAAAGAAGTTCGGAAAGGCTTTATCGAATCATTAATGCCGGCTTATGTGCATTTGCCTGCTCGCGAGAATACATTTTATGTAGTATCGTTTATCAAAGACTTACGGGTCGGCAATCTGGATCAATGTATGGAGCGGATCAAATCATTTTTCGCCTCTATCCCCAATGATATGAATAATAAGGAGGAGAAACACTATCAGACCATCTTCTACCTCCTGTTCCGGTTGATGGGGCAATATGTGGATGCAGAAGTAAAGAGCGCTGTTGGCAGGGCTGATGTTGTGATAAAGATGCAGGAGGCTATCTATGTATTCGAATTCAAAGTAGATGGTACTCCTGAAGAAGCGTTGGCACAGATCAATAGTAAACAGTATGCGATTCCTTATCAGGCAGATCATCGGAAAGTCGTTAAAGTGGGAGTTAATTTCGACAGTAGTACGCGAACTATTGGAGAATGGGTCATTGAAAACTAGGGAATGATCTTACATATTCCTACATATTTCCACATATTCCGGTATAATTTGTATAATTCGGTGTAATCCGTTTTAATCCGGCATAATCCGGTGTAGTCCGGTGCAATCCGGCAAGTCGTCAACGTGTTGTCGTATCTTTGTTTCATCAACAGAAAGGGAGAATGTACTTCTTTTCGTAGAAACAAGTTATATTATGGCAACAGTTACAGTTGTGCGCTACAAGCGCAGAAAACGGCTCGGTGATGATAAATCACCGATGATGTATCTTCTCAAGCCCAAGGCTGGGGAGTCGAAAATCTATTCAATCGATTCACTGGCACAGGAAATCGAGTCTATCGGGTCGCTTTCGGTGGAAGACGTGTCGCATGTGATGAAATCCTTTGTCCGTGCGATGAAAAAAGTGCTTGTGGCAGGAAATAAGGTGAAAGTGGATGGACTGGGTATTTTTTATACCACGCTGACCTGTCCGGGTGTGGAACAGGAAAAGGATTGTACGGTGAAAAATATCACTCGCATCAATCTCCGTTTCAAAGTCGACAACTCATTGCGTCTTGCCAATGACAGCACGGCAACTACTCGTGGCGGGGATAATAACATGATGTTCGAATTGTATACGGAGAAGAAGTCCGCTGCCGGAGGAAACGGCGGTGACGGCTCCGATGATGGTGGTAAAGGCGATGGGGGAGAACCCGGTGGTGGTAGCGGTGGTGGAGAAGCTCCGGATCCGGCAGCATAAACTGCTTTGATTGACTTTGTTCTCAATTTATCATCTTAATCTATTAAAATGTTAGATAAAATCATCGAAATTATCATGACGATTCTGCCTTTTCTTGGCAATAGTCGTAAGAAGCGCCAGATGATGGCGCAAGAAATGAAAGAGTTCAGCGAACTAGTGAAAGACCAGTATACTTTTCTGATGCAGCAGTTGGAGAAAGTGTTGAAGGATTATTTCGACCTTAGTTCGAAAGTGAAAGAGATGCATGCGGAGATTTTCTCGTTGAGAGGACAGCTGACGCAAGCTGCGGCTCTGCAGTGTAGCAGCAAGGAATGTGTGCAACGAGTACAGAGGGTCACTGAAATGGAGGGATGAATTTATGCGAACCATCAATTTGATTGTGATCCACTGTTCCGCCTCAAGGGTAGATAGGAATTTTACGGAAGATGATTTGGAAGTGTGCCACCGTCGGCGTGGTTTCAACGGGACGGGTTATCATTTTTATATCCGCAAAAATGGAGATATAAAGACCACCCGTGAGATTGAACGAATCGGTGCGCACGCAAAAGGACACAACCAGAACAGTATTGGCATCTGTTATGAGGGCGGACTTGACTGCCACGGTCATCCTGCCGATACCCGTACCGAATGGCAGGTTCATTCAATGCACGTACTGATTCTTACGCTCTTGCGTGATTATCCCGGCTGCCGGGTGTGCGGACATCGGGATTTGAGCCCCGATCTGAATGGAAACGGAGAGATTGAACCCGAAGAATGGATTAAGGCATGTCCGTGTTTCGAGGTGAAAGCCGAGTGGGATGGTTAGATAAAATCACCTTCGCTACAACTATCTGTGGCGAAGGTGATTTCGTTAAAAAGGGAAGTTTTGACACATTCTCTTTTTGATTTAGTTATTGCTTTTTGGTATTTTACTTGGCAAATTCTTTATATATTTTCAGCAGCGATTCTGCCGTATTCCGCCATGAAAACAACTGGCTACGTTGTATGCCATATTCCACTTGTTGCTGATAGAGTGTCTGGTCATTTTCCAGTTGCAGTATTTTTTTTGTAATATCATTGGAGTTGAACGGATCTGCCAGTAAAGCTCCCTCGCCTGCAATTTCGGGCATGGCTGATGTGTTTCCCGCAATGATGGGCGTTCCGCAAGCCATTGCCTCCAGCATCGGGATGCCGAAACTCTCGCGAAGCGATGGATAAAGGAATGCGAATGCACCGCAATAGAGTGCTACAAGGTCGGTATTCGCAATGTATCCCGGAGCGTGGATATAACTCTTGATTTCTGTAATATTTTCTTCTTCCAATATCCGGTCGATAACATCTTCCTTGAGGTCGGCAATGAGCAATGGCAGCTTTTGGGTGGATTGTTTCAGATAGTCGCTATATGCTTTCAGCACTCTGGGAGTGTTCTTCTTAGGGTCGGTGTTTCCCAGAAAAAATAGATAATTGTCTGCATCAATATATTTTCGGGTGATCTCCGGAGCTTTGGGTTGTACATGAAAATGACTATTGAAACCGTTGTACACGGCTACTAATTGTTCTTTCGGCAGATGCAGCACGTCAAGGATTCGTTCACGCTCAAATTGCGAGACTGTAATAATTTTCTCGCAGTTGGCCAATACGCGTGGTACTACCATCCGGCGGTAAAACCATCCCATTTCCTGATACCAGGTGAAGCTGGAAGAATGACGCTTTTCTAAATAAATAATGTCGTGTAGTGTTAGTATTAATGGTACGGGACATTGCAATGGGGCAGTATTGCTTGTGCAGTGCAATAAATCGGGCATGATTTTTTTTACTGCGCGTGGAAGAGCCACTTGTTCCCAAAGGGGGTAAGTGGGGCATTTTAGTTCGATAATATGCACATTTTCCGATTCTTCCAAGCATCTGTCTTCACCAGGAGTAACGAAGATGAAATATTCGTTCTCATGGTCTATTTTTTGCAATTCCCGGATACTTTCAAGAGCAACGAAATCCATTCCGTGTTTATTAGTGCGGAAAATTCGTTGGGCTTCAATAGCGATTTTCATTGTTGTTTTCTTGTTATGTTTGATTTCTATTTATGGTGTTCACCATGCTCCGTATGGATAAACTTTTTATTGGCTCCTTTCAATTTAAATAAGTTACCAATCATAGTAACAGCCAGCATAGGCATTTTGGTGATTGCTTTCCCTACCTGTTTGGTAAATAGTCTGCCGCCCGGTACGGGTAGCGTCATGGCCGCTACTTGTGCAGCCGACAATATCCACCATTTGATGGCTATCATCCATTCGTTGCTGCCATTGCATAGGCTCAATATAAGGCCGATAACGGTAAAGACAAAGGTCAAGCCGAATACTCCTGCCAACTGAATCAATCGTGGCGGAAGCATCCATTGGCATATCTTGTCGCAGTAATCGAAATTTCCTTGTATGAATGCTTTAGGCAAGTGAGGCAGCGAAGCGCGGAGTGCACCGAATTGTGCTGCTATCCAGCGTTTGCGCTGGTTACTGATAGCCTCTTTCTTTTGTGTTTTCTCGTCAAACACAAGCAGGTCGGGCAGATAAACGGTATAGATGCGCTGTTGCAGGAGCATGGCTTCCAATTCTTTGTCTTCACCTGCTGTCTGGAGATATTTCACATTCTGATGAAACCATTCTGCTTCGAATGCCATTCCCGAACCGGATAGTCCGGCAGAAAGTCCTATAGCGTTATGTCCGCTGCGGAAGAATCCATTGTTTATTTCTTCGCTGGCGCTGTCGAGTACGGAAATGTCTGTGTTCAGATTCTTTCCTGTACGGTGTGCCTGTACGGATTTTATGCCGCTGTCAAAAACACGGTTGATGGTAGACAGGAAATCGGGCGTGGTCATGTTGTCGGCATCCATGATGACTACAATGTCGAATGCATTTGTATCAATGGAATCCATGGCCATTGCCAGTGCTTTGGCTTTCGAACTTTCCTTATAATTTGCCATCAACAGGCGGATGGGAAGGGCTGCCAGAGCGTCGTTTGTTTCCGGTCGCATCTGATCGGAAATGACTATGATCTCATAGAGTTCCTTCGGATAATCCTGTTCAAGAAAGCTCTGTATGGAAGCAACAATCACGCGGTCCTCCTTGTAGGCGGGAAAGAGCACGACGATGCGTCGTAGCGTACGGGCTTCGGGGTATTGGGGAGCCCGGTAAAACTTGGAGGCAATAGCGTATAGTAATAGGTAGCATACGCAAAATACCAGGGGAATGTAGAGAATCCAGTCAATAATGTTCATAGTATCTAGAGTTTTTTAAATGTGTTATTGTTAGTATCTGATGAAGACATGAATAGCCCTGTGCAGACTCCATAATAGGTGGCACAAAACAGGTCGAAACGGCCTTTGAAAGCGAATGACAGACTGTTTTTGCCGGCTGCAATGGTGCTCTGGTAAAGTACGGACATCAATCGTTCCATGCCTTTCATATTACGGCGGGCATAGAGCAGGCGATTTCGTGTCAGGAAATAGGTGCGTAGTTTGCTTAGTTGGCCGGTGCTTTGGCTTTCTTTATGAAAAACAGTGCAACGCGGTTCGTACCATAGCTCGTAGCCGGCACGGGTCATGCTTGTGCTCCAGTCGAGTTCTTCGTAATAAAGGAAGAAGATTTCCGGCATCATTCCGATTTTTTCGATCACTTCGCGTTTGATAATCATGGCTGCCCCGTGTAGATAGGGGGTAGGATGGGGGGTATCGTAACTTCCGTCATCGGGACAGTCGAAGCCCAGCATATTGTTGCGCAATGTTATCTTTGTCAGCGGGGTAAATCCTGCAAACTGTATGTGTTGCGGCGGAAAGGCGAAACGTATTTTAGGAGACACGCCCCCGATTTCCGGACGACTTTCCAATCGTTCCACCAGGTAGGCGATTTCATCGGATTCGATATATGTATCGTTATTGATAAGGAAAATGTATTTGCCTTTTGCTGCACGGATGCCAATGTTGTTACCACCGGAAAAACCTCCGTTCTCATTGCTGCGGATACTGATAACCGTTGGGTATAATTCGTGTATTTTGGCTGCTTCATCTTCGCGTGAAGCATTGTCTACCACTATGATTTCATAGCTCACAGACTTCAGCTTTTTGTGCAGTGATTCTATCAGTTCACAGGTGTCTTTGAACCCGTTGTAACAGATGGTAATAAATGATATGTCGGGACTACTGTTTGTCATTCTTGTTCGTTGGTTTCGTTATTAGATAGCTGCCGTTCTTTTTCTTCGCTTTCTTCTTTTTTTTCACTGATGCGCTTGTCGATATGTGGAGCTGCAAAACAGAGTGCAAAGCCTATGTATACGGGCAACTGGTTGGGATACTGCATAATGTCGTTGACATAAGTGGCGATAAAAAATCCGGCATCCATACAGAGCCACGCTGCGATAAGTCCACGCAGGCCTTTGTTGCGTACTTTAAACATGAGTATCCAGGAGCACCAGGCAAAGAGAATGCCGTGTATGGAAAGGTAGAGTATCAGTCCCACAATTCCCGTTTCCACCCATACGCTGACTAGCCATGAGTCGGGAGGGTAGGGCATTTGCTCTCGTGAATCGAAGTTACCGGCTTTGGAGAGTCCAATGCCGTAGCCTAACGGTTTCTTTGCCATCAACTCTTTCATTCTTTGCCGGTTTTCGACACGCACCTGGTAGGAAGCGTCTTCGGACGGATGGAAAGAGGAGCGCATCTTGTGGATATATTGGTTCCCGCTTCCGATATTGGTATAACTGAAGAACACGAAAACGCTGATGGATATGAATATACCTGCCAATAACGCTTTCCAATTTTTGGCAATGACGGTTATCATTAACATTCCTCCCATGATGACTCCCATAGCTGCACGGGTTCCCGAAATACCCATTCCGTAAAGTCCCCCGACGGCGATGCAGAGGAAGTAAATGCGTAGCCATTTGGACTCCACAAAGAAGGCGGAGATGGCAAAGACTACAGCGGACATGGCGGCATGTACTCCGTAGTTTGCTGCGTCGGAGAAGCAGGAAAAATAGCGGATACCCGACCAGATGATATGTGTACGCCATCCGCCCAGCACGTGCAGGAAATAGAGGTCTTTGGAGCTGAAACCATAGTTTTTTTGCCAGTAACCTTTTATCGTAAAGACGAGGACGAATACCGACCAGATGATTAATAGCAGCTCGATGTCTTTTTTTGTGCGGACAACGAGCGGAACAACAAAGGCGCATATTAAAGGTATCAGCGCATAAGGTGTAAGGTTGATGTTCCATGCTGCCAGCACGTTGTTGGGATTAAGAATTTCGAGAAGATAGAAGCACAACCAGATTGTGAACATATAGGTCATGATGTTTTGACCTGCTTTCCAGTTGGTTTGTTCATCATTGTTAAGTTGTATCAAACAGATAGTAGTAAATGACAAGATAATGATCATAGAGAATAACCCTACCTTGATATTTACTAACATTCCTGCTGCAACCAACACAAATTGTAAAGCAAGCAGGATATGGAAAGTCACTATCTTATTATTCGTCATCGTCTTCTTCAGTCTCTTTCGCTTTTCTACTTAGATTGAATATGATTTTTTCTGTAAGTGACAATTGGCTGAAACGATAGCTGACTCTGCGTAATAAGGTATATGGCGGAAGTTGTCCGGTGAAATCTTCCACTGCCTCACGCTTGGCGTTGGTCAGGCACACACGGAACGGAACATCCGTTTTACCCATTTGTGTCGTGAGCTGTTCGCAAAGTTGTTTGTCGATGGTTTTCCATCCGCGGTCTGCCGGGCTGACCAAAATGTTGACATTAGCGTCGTGCAACAGTGCAGTCGGGATATTGCTTGACGACAATGGCGGATAGGCAACGATCAGTATGTCTTCTCCTTGCAGGGTATAAAAATCGGTAATGTTTTTTGCAAGCAGGTATTGAGTAGAATCTGTGTTAAAATCTTCTCCATACGTGATGAATCTCGTATTTAACATCCGGCTTTGCATATATCCGCAGATCAGATTTCCAACGATGTCTTCACCGGAGTTTTCGCTGGTACTGAACAGGTTGATGATAAATACTCCGGGGGATTTCCGCTTCGTCAGGAAGCGGAGTATGGAGTTGCTCAATTCTTTGATGGAAAGTTGGACGTAGGTTTTGGCTAGTCCGCCATAACGGGAAGAGGAGGGGCTGGGAACGGCTCCTATTACCTTAAATCCGGTCACTCGTTTGGTTCGGTTTGCATCACGCAACGTTCTGTCAAGAATCTCGATTAATAATAATAGAGCGATGATTATCAGAAAACTACCTATGCAGGCGGCAATGACAATCTGCTTGCGGTTGGTTGAATTGGATGCAATCGGATAGGTCGGTTCATTGAGCACTTTCAATGTAGCAGAAGTCATTTCCAGATTTTTCTTTCTCAACAGGGCTTCGTTGTAGCTCTGTAACACGGTCAGGTAACTGCGCTCCGTAAAGTTGATGGAGCGTTCTTTTTGTTTGATGGTGGTACCTACAGGGGCGAAAAAAACGTAGCGGTCGTTCAATTCCTGACGGGCATTTTGTACAATTAGTAGTTCGGCCTTAGCTTTTTCAAACAACAGGGTTTGTTCCAGCCATTGGTCGATGATATTGGTCCGGCTGGCACCTTCTTTGGTGTATTTGTGACTTACGTAGGAAGTGGTTAAATCATTTAATTCTTGTTTAAGTTCGCTCAACCGTTTTTTGTCACCTGTCAGAGATCCGGTATCTTTTTGTTTGGAGTCGCTCATTGCTTCCACTTCCGAGATTTTGCTGGTGATATTGGATGCTTCTCTTAATTTGTCCACAAATTCCATATTCTTGAGCACTTGCTTGGCATTGCTGTCCATGTGCTTCTCCAGTTCTTCGAGCATTGACTTGGTACTGTTGTATGCAAAAAGTGCATCTTGTTCCCGCAGCTCGAATTCTTTACTGATGGCCGCGATTTCTTTGGTTTCGTCCAGATAGTTGATGATACGTTTTTCTACGTTGTACTTGGTCAGGTCGTCTTCCTCCGAGTTGAGTTTTTTGCCGATGCGTTTCAACTCTTCCTCAAAGTATTTGATGACTTTGTCTGTTTCTCCGTAGCGAATACGGCGGTATTCTTCCACAAATTCGTCCATCAGGATGCTTACCGTGTTGTAGGCTATGCCGGGATCGCCGGAAGTATAGCTGATGTCCAGCAAATCACTCGTGAGCCGGCGTTGCACTTTGATGTTTTTCAAAGCGTTGTAGCTATAGAAAGGTTGATTGTAGTAGAACATTTCATAGATGTAGTTACCTTTTTTCGGACGCATATATGCTTCCAGATTGGCAACTGTTTTATCTTCGCTCGATTTGTCGATCAGCTTTAATATTTCCGGTCCATGCGGACTGTTTTTTAAGTGGTTATAGGTGTAATTGTAGCTGGATGGGGTGACTCCGTCGTTGTCATTGTCCGGATTTCCCTGGATAAGTACACGGGCAAATAATCGCAGGAATACTCTTTTCAGGGTGCTCTCGGCTTGCATGATACTTATCAGGTTGTCCATCGAATTTTGTACTGTCGCCCAGTCTGTGCGTTTATCGCTTTCCAAGTTGTATCCCGAGGCTACTCCGGTATAAAGTGTTGCTTTCACGTCGTATCCACCTTGCATGTGACGCGTATAGTAGAAGACGAGTAACGTGAAGATAGCGGTTCCTACCAGTATTAGCCAACGGTGGCGAAAGAGGGTCCGTATGATAGAAATGATGAAGTTCATATCTTAGTTTTTTTATTTTCTTATGATGGGAGTACGTGAAATAACCTCAAGTATCATTAAGCTCTTTGTCAATTCAAACTTGCTATTCTCATATGCCTCACGTGCAGTTGACTGCCTTTCTTTATCTACGGCCAAGTCGGAAGATTCTATGGTTCCGTTGGCAAAATTCTTTTCAGAAATTTCATATTGCACATTAGCAAGTACCAAACTTTCACTTCTCATTTTAAGTACTCTTATCTGTGAGGTAGCCATCGCATACATCTCAATAATATTCTTCTTGATTTCGTCGTACTTCACTTCCCGTTCCAATTCTGCACTGCGTAATGTGAGCCTTTGCCGGCTGATTTTACCCTTGAGGTCGAATAGGTCGTCTAAGGGGATGCTTAGACCGGCACCTACTGTGTAGCCATTTTGTGCCTGGGTGGAGTAGGTGAGGTATGGGGCGAGTGCCACGTCCGTATAAGTGGACTCATTGCCGAACATTCCGTATTGATAGCTTCCCCGTAGACTGAAGAAACCCAGAAATGACCATTTCTCTTTTTGGAGTAATTTGCGCTCGATTCTCGCCTTTACGTCCGCCATCTCATAAATGGGGCTGTTCTTGGCATTTTCGAATAAAACGGATAGAGGGGGAAGTACTATTTTAGTATAATCTTCTTCACTTAGTTGAGAATAGTCAGACACTTCTTGTGCAACTACACGAGTGGTAGAGACGAACAGAAGTAATAACCCCGAAAAAAAACATATAAATTGCTTCATAAAAAAATCCTATTATTTGCTCTTGCTGTGTTATAGCTTGCGCAAATATAAGGATTAATTTCATTTATGTGCAGTCTTTTATTATCTATTTTACAATCTTTCTTGTAATTTGTGCACAATTTGTCGCGTAAATGGCGTCAAAAGGCTTCTGTCATGTTGAAGTAGAACAAATTCTGCTTGTTCACCATGTCTCTGCCGAAGTCAAGGCGTACATTCATACGGGGTTGAACTTCAACGCGTAACCCTAATCCGAGGTTGGGAAGCACACCTTCTATCTTGCCCGGAGTGGGTCCCATGAATCCGCATCCTCCCCAGGCTACATATCCTATATGACTTAACATCTTTTTTACCCAAGTGCTTTTGTCCGTATTTATCATCTGGCGGTATTCGGCCATCATGACATGCGAGGACTTGTCGCGAAACTGTCCCATGTAGTAACCGCGAAGATCGAAGGGGGTTCCGCTAAGTACATATTTTGTTAGGGGTACATCTCCGAATGCGTTTTTGCTTTGCACTGTCCAGGCTATCACTTTGCGGCGTCCTACTGTTTTGTATTGGCGGTAGTCGATTTCCAAACGGTAAAAGTTATTATCGCTGCCGAATACCTTGTTATACATCATTCCCCGAAAGTCGAGGTAGGTTCCGCTATATGCATTTGCAGGAATATCACGTGTGTCATACGTCAGCAGGAAACCAAGTCCGGAACTGAAATTTTTGTATCCGTGTTCTGTTCCTCCTGCCGCTATATATGAGGGCTCATTAACCATTCCGGCAGCCGGTTTGGTAATTTTATCATAGTTCAAATCGACTTGGGGACCTGCAAAAATATTGCTTTCTCCCAGACGGAACAGGAACCAGGGGTTTACTTGGATGCCGCTATAACGGTATTCACTGGTATCTTCTCCACGTTCATAATCTTTATTAGTGGAATATCCGATGCCATAAAAATTTTCGATTGTATTTTTATATGAGAAAGTTCCGAAGATACGGAAGCGGTCGCCTTTAAAAAAGAGCTGTGGTTTTGTCATCAGGTTCAAGCCGCCTTTGAACATCAAGGCAATGGCCATCGGCACTACCGAACGTCGTTGGGTGGTATCACTCGGATTCATCCGGAATGTCATCAGTGCGCTACCGCCCACCAGTAAACCAAAATCCGGCGTATAACTGGGACCACCCAATATGTTATAGTGTAAATTCCGGTTTGCCACGCGCTGGCGACGCAGCTCGCGCTTTGAAAGGACAGGAATGGTATCTGACGGGATGTCTTCAATATCTGTAGGAGTAGTATCACTGATAGAAGTTGTAGACCTTTGCAGTTCATCGCTCTTTACTGCCGTACTATCAGCCGCGGCTGACATCATATTGATGGATGGAAGCATCATCAATATTCCTATTATATATTTCTTCATAATTTCTCTGTGAGGAATTCGACTGCAAAGAAAACTCTTTTATTTTGATTAGTTTTGAAGTTCTTAGATAATAAATCTAAAAAAGTCATTCTAAGGGCAAATAAAGGCTATTTTGGTATGCGGATTTTTCCTAACAGTAGAGGGATATGCTTCTTGCAGAATATAATGAGTGGATAATTGATTGCTGTAATAAGTAGACTTATAATAAAGGCTATGAATGTAGAGTAGGTAATATTATCGATATGCAGGTATTTTTCTATAGCAAAATTGAATACACCTATGAACATCCAATGTATACCTAAAATAACCATTGTGCCTATTGATACATTATAATTTATGGTGGATGTAATTTGGTTGAGTATAAATCCGATTCCAAGAATCATACAGCTTCCGGTGAATCCCAGGAGGTGGAAATTTACTATTTCGGGCAGTGTTGTATAGTTACTGGTGTATCCCATCGAAAAAAATGTGGCAAATGAAACAATGGATAAAATCAGCCAGATGATACTTTGATGCAAGGAATTTGCGATGTTTTTTATCTTTGTCCGTTTCAATGCTTGTCCGGTAAAAAAGAATATTTGCAATGCAAAAAAACTATGTGTAGCATAGGTACCATAGATGGAGTGTTGGTTGAGCCAATAACAAATGAGTATGGAGACTAGGCTGCTGATACCTGCCGTCAACCAGTATATTGATTGTTTTTTTTGTATAGTGTAGGAATATATTTTTATCATAAACAGGCAATATATAAACCATGTGGGGCCGTTAATGGGGTCTGACGACAGTGATTGAATGAGGGGTTGTATGATACTATTGTGTATATTGATGACTTGATGAGGTACTATAAGTTCTCTAACAAACCAATACGGGTAAAATATGAATTGATAGATGAGATAGGGGAGCAGCAAAGTCTTGAGATCCTTATATAATTCTTCTTTTATTGTTCCTTTAGGGTTGTATAAGTAACCGGATATAAGAAAGAAAAGTGGCATGTGAAAGGAATAGATGATCGTGTGCGTCTCTGATTGCATTGGTACATGTCCCCAAATAACTAGAAATATAGCTATTGACTTACTCCAGTCAATCCAATTATATCGTACTGATTTTGCGCTTGTCATTTTGTTGTGTTTTAATTTTGTGTGCAAATATACGATTATTTATTCTATCTGCAGGTTTTTCTACAATAAGTTATTATTGTTTGCTAAAAAACATTATTCGTTTTTTAGGAGTTTGTTTGCATATATCTAAGAATTCAACAACCTTTGCAAAAGAGTAATATGTTTTATCTATTATAAGAAGGTGAAATATGACAACATTTTAATATCAAATCAATGAATAAACAGATTTTATCAATTTTTGTTTTATGTGCTTTTTCTTATTCTACACAAGCGCAAGAAGTGAAAGGAGGCATCAGCGACTCCATGATGCAACAAATCAAGCAGAGTTACGCAAACACTCCTACTGACAAGGCTATCCGCAACGCTATCGGTAGCAACGACATTCGTAAACTGGCTCTCAATCAGGATAACCTGAAAGGGATGGACACACATTTCTCCATCAAAGTGCCTTCCAAAGGTATCACCGATCAGAAATCTTCCGGCCGTTGCTGGCTTTTCACAGGTTTGAATGTGATGCGTGCCAAAGCGATCGCCAAGCATAACCTCGGTTCTTTCGAATTTTCGCAAACTTATCCTTTCTTCTTCGATCAGCTGGAGAAAGCTAATCTCTTTCTGCAAGGTATTATCGACACCAGCAGTAAGCCGATGGATGATAAAATGGTGGAATGGCTCTTCCGCAATCCTTTGAGTGACGGTGGAACATTTACCGGTGTAGCCGATATTGTCAGTAAATACGGGCTTGTTCCCAAAGATGTGATGCCGGAAACCAACAGTAGTGAAAATACCTCCCGTATGGCAGGTCTGATCGCCCTGAAACTTCGTGAACAGGGGCTTCAACTCCGTGATCTCGCTGCGCAAGGTGCCAAGCCTGCTGCCCTTGAGAAAACAAAAACAGAGATGTTGAGCACCATCTACCGCATGTTAGTGTTGAATCTCGGTGTTCCTCCTACTGAATTTACCTGGACTGAATATAACGCTAAGGGTGAGCCTGTGTCTACCGAAACTTACACTCCGCTTTCTTTCCTGAAAAAGTATGGTGACGAAAAACTGATTGATAATTATGTCATGTTAATGAACGATCCGAGCCGTGAATATTATAAGTGTTATGAGATAGACTACGACCGCCACCGTTACGACGGCAAAAACTGGACGTATGTCAATCTTCCCATCGAGGATATCAAAGAAATGGCTATTTCTTCTCTCAAGGATAGCACGATGATGTATTTCTCTTGCGATGTAGGTAAGTTCCTAAACTCTGACCGTGGTCTGCTGGATGTCAAAAACTACGACTACGAATCTCTTATGGGTACTTCTTTTGGCATGAACAAGAAGCAACGTATCCAAAGTTTTGCCAGTGGCTCCAGTCACGCCATGACTCTTATGGCCGTCGATCTTGACAAAAATGGAAAACCGACGAAATGGATGGTTGAAAATAGTTGGGGACCCGCCGCCGGTTATCAGGGTTATCTCATTATGACAGATGATTGGTTTAACGAATATATGTTCCGCCTAGTAGTAGAAACGAAATATGCATCGAAAAAAGCTCTCGAGGTGTTGAAACAGAAGCCTATCCGACTTCCTGCTTGGGATCCTATGTTTGCTGAATAGTTCTTTTTCTTTGCTTCTGTCTTTTGTTCCGGAACAAAAGATAAAAGATTACGTGCACGAACACGAAAGGAATTACGGATATTTTTCCGTAATTCCTTTCTTTTTTCCTCCCGAATCCCAATCTTATTTATTACTTTTGCGGCAAATTTATGAAACCATTATTTTATATAGCATGGCAAATGTAATAAAGTTACGTAAAGGCCTTGACATAAACCTGAAAGGAAAAGCTGCTGAAACGTACGCAACAGTAAAAGAACCGGGATTCTACGCACTTGTACCCGATGACTTTCCTGGAGTGACGCCTAAGGTAGTTGTGAAAGAGCAGGAATATGTAATGGCTGGTGGACCCTTGTTTATCGACAAGTATCATCCTGAAGTGAAATTTGTTTCGCCGGTGAGCGGCGTGGTGACGAGTGTAGAACGTGGTGCTCGTCGTAAGGTATTGAACATCGTAGTAGAAGCTGCTGCAGAGCAGGACTATGAAGATTTTGGGAAAAAGAATGTTGCTTCGATGGATGCTGAAGCTGTGAAATCCGCTCTGTTGGAAGCTGGACTTTTCGCGTTTATCAAACAGCGTCCTTATGACATCATTGCAGATCCGACGGTAACCCCGAAAGGAATCTTCATCTCCGCATTCGATACCAATCCATTGGCTCCGGATTTCGAGTTCGCCCTCAAAGGCGAAGAAGCAAACTTCCAGACAGGGCTTGATGCTCTTGCCAAACTGGCAAAAACCTACCTGAACATCAGTGTGAAACAGAACGCTGCCGCACTGACACAGGCTAAGAACGTTACAATCACCGCATTCGACGGACCGAACCCTGCAGGTAATGTAGGCGTTCAGATCAACCACCTCGACCCCGTATCCAAGGGCGAAACGGTATGGACTATTGATCCGCAAGCCGTAATCTTCATCGGTCGCCTCTTCAATACAGGCCATGTAGATTTCACCCGTACAGTAGCTGTGACAGGTTCCGAAGTGTTGAAACCTGCATACTGCAAACTACAGGTAGGCGCATTGCTCACCAACGTGTTTGCCGGCAATGTAACAAAAGACAAAGATTTACGCTACATCAGCGGTAACGTGCTGACAGGAAAGCAAGTATCCCCGAACGGATTCTTGGGCGCATTCCATAGCCAACTGACTGTTATCCCCGAAGGTGACGACATTCACGAAATGCTTGGATGGATCATGCCACGCTTCAACCAGTTCAGTGCCAATCGTTCTTATTTCAGCTGGTTGATGGGTAAGAAGGAATATACGTTGGATGCCCGTATCAAAGGTGGCGAACGTCACATGATTATGTCGGGTGAATACGATAGAGTATTCCCAATGGACATTCTGCCCGAATATCTGATTAAAGCAATTATCGCCGGTGACATCGACCGTATGGAAGCACTCGGCATCTACGAAGTAGCTCCCGAAGACTTCGCCCTTTGCGAATTCGTCTGCTCTTCAAAGATGGAACTGCAACGCATCGTTCGTGCCGGACTCGATATGCTCCGTTCAGAAATGGCGTAATCGAATAAGAGATTAAATAATAAAAATTAAAATAAGCGATAGTTGAAATCTTGCGAAACGGCTCTCTGTGGATACAGCATAAACCCAGCACAGCCAATTTTCAACTCTCAACTTTCAATTTTCAATTAAATAAATGAAAGCGTTAAGAAATTATCTCGATAAGATAAAGCCGAACTTTGAGGAGGGCGGCAAATTCCACGCATTCCAGTCGGTGTTTGACGGCTTCGAAACATTCCTGTTCGTGCCCAGCAAGACTGCGAAAACGGGAACGCACATACATGACGCAATCGATAGCAAGCGCATCATGTCGATTGTGGTTATTTCGTTAATACCGGCTTTGCTGTTCGGTATGTACAACGTAGGTTACCAGCATTTCACTCACACAGGTGCTACTGGCAGCTTCATCGAAATGTTTATCTACGGATTCCTGGCAGTACTGCCTAAAATAATCGTATCATACGTAGTAGGTCTTGGCATTGAGTTCGTCGTAGCTCAATGGAAGAAAGAAGAAATCCAGGAAGGATTCCTTGTTTCCGGTATCTTGATCCCGATGATCGTTCCGGTAGACTGTCCGTTGTGGATTCTTGCCGTAGCTACTGCATTCTCTGTTATCTTCGCAAAAGAAGTATTCGGTGGTACAGGTATGAACGTATTCAACGTTGCGTTGATTACTCGTGCATTCCTGTTCTTCGCATACCCGACCAAGATGTCCGGTGATGCCGTTTGGGTGTCAGGCGACAGTATCTTCGGTTTAGGACAAAGCGTAGACGGACTCACCGTTGCCACTCCGCTGGGACAAGCTGCTACATCAGGCAGTGTGCCTGCATTCAACATGGATATGATTACAGGTCTGATTCCGGGTTCTATCGGTGAAACCAGCGTAATCGCCATCCTGATTGGTGCCGTTATCTTGCTTTGGACAGGTGTTGCAAGCTGGAAGACAATGATTTCCGTATTCGTAGGTGGCGCATTCATGGCATGGGTATTCAACTCAATCGGCATGGAAAACAACACAATGGCTCAAATGCCTTGGTACGAACACCTCGTTCTTGGTGGTTTCTGCTTCGGTGCCGTATTTATGGCTACTGACCCTGTGACTTCCGCACGTACAGAAAGAGGTAAATATATCTTCGGATTCCTGATCGGTGTGATGGCTATCGTTATCCGCGTACTGAATCCGGGTTATCCGGAAGGTATGATGCTTGCCATCCTACTGATGAACATCTTCGCTCCGCTGATCGACTACTGTGTAGTACAAAGCAATATCAGCCGTCGCGAGAAACGCACTATCAAGTCTAACCAATAAATACCGAAAGAAAATGAATACGAATAGTAATAGTTATACTATCATTTATGCTTCGGTAATGGTTATTATCGTAGCATTCCTGCTGGCATTCGTTAGTTCTTCACTGAAATCTACACAAGACAAGAATGTGCAGTTGGACACTAAGAAACAAATCCTCGCTGCATTGAACATTAAGAATGTGGAAGATGCGGATGCTGAATATCAGAAATATGTGAAAGGGGATATGCTGATGAACGTAGACGGTACGCTGACTGAAAATACAGGTGAATTTGCTACCAACTACGAGAAAGAAGCGAAAGAACAACAACGTCTGCACGTGTTTGTATGCGAAGTGGACGGTCAGACTAAATATGTGGTTCCTGTTTATGGTGCAGGCCTTTGGGGTGCTATCTGGGGATATGTTGCACTGAACGAGGATAAAGATACCGTTTACGGTACTTACTTCTCACACGCTAGTGAAACTCCGGGTTTGGGTGCTGAAATTGCAACCGAAATGTTCCAACAGGAATTTGTAGGCAAGAAGACTTTGGAGAATGGCTCTGTTGCTTTGGGTGTTGTAAAACACGGTAAAGTGGAGAAAGCTGATTATCAAGTGGATGGTATCTCTGGTGGTACAATCACTTCTGTAGGTGTAGATGCCATGCTGAAGACTTGCCTGAATAGTTACTTGAGTTTTTTAACTAAATAATAAGGAGGAGAAAGATAGAATATGGGACAACTGTTTTCAAAGAGAAATAAAGAAGTATTCTCTGCTCCGTTGGGAATTGATAACCCGGTAACCGTACAGGTGCTCGGTATCTGTTCTGCACTTGCTGTTACTGCAAAACTGGAGCCTGCTATTGTAATGGGACTTTCGGTAACAGTGATTACTGCATTTGCTAACGTCGTTATTTCATTGTTGCGCAAAACCATTCCTAACCGCATCCGTATCATCGTTCAGTTGGTAGTGGTAGCCGCTCTGGTAACTATTGTAAGTGAAATTTTGAAAGCGTATGCTTATGATGTAAGTGTTCAGCTTTCTGTATATGTAGGTTTGATTATCACCAACTGTATCCTGATGGGACGTCTGGAAGCATTTGCCATGCAGAATGGTCCTTGGGAGTCCTTCCTTGATGGTCTGGGCAACGGTTTGGGATATGCCAAGATTTTGATTATCGTTGCTTTCTTCCGCGAACTGCTTGGATCGGGAACATTGCTCGGTTTCAATATCCTGAACTACGAACCTATCCAGAATATCGGATACGTAAATAACGGTTTGATGTTGATGCCACCGATGGCATTGATTATCGTAGCTTGCATTATATGGTATCAACGTGCACGTCACAAAGAACTGCAAGAAGAAAGTAATTAATTATTTCTGATTTCTGAATTATGATTTATGTTTAGCCTTATAATCATAGTCGCATGATAAGTCTGCTGAATCATAAATTATAAATCATAAATCATAAATCAAAAAGAATTATGGAACATTTATTAAGTTTATTCGTCCGCTCTATCTTTGTGGACAACATGATATTCGCATTCTTCCTGGGTATGTGTTCATACTTGGCTGTTTCGAAGAATGTGAAGACTGCCGTAGGGCTGGGTATTGCGGTAACTTTTGTGTTACTGGTGACACTTCCGGTCAACTATCTGTTGCAAACCAAGGTGCTAGCTGCCAATGCTATTGTTGAAGGTGTTGATCTTAGCTTCTTGAGTTTTATTCTTTTCATTGCCGTTATTGCCGGTATTGTGCAACTGGTGGAGATGGTGGTAGAACGTTTCAGCCCCTCGCTGTACGCTTCGCTGGGTATCTTCCTGCCGTTGATTGCTGTTAACTGTGCCATCATGGGTGCCTCTCTGTTCATGCAACAACGTATCAACCTTGGTCCGAGCGACCCGAAATATATCGGTGATGTATGGGATGCTCTTTCTTATGCATTAGGTTCCGGTATCGGTTGGTTGCTCGCTATCGTAGGTCTGGCTGCTATCCGCGAGAAAATGGCTTACTCTGACGTGCCTGCTCCGTTGAAGGGCTTGGGTATCACATTTATCACAGTAGGTCTGATGGCAATCGCATTTATGTGTTTCTCTGGTTTGAACATCTAAAAAGAAAGGAATAAGACAATGGATATGAATTTAATATTAGCGAGCATTGGGGTATTCCTTGTGGTTATTCTGTTGCTTGTTGTTATCTTGCTGGTTGCCAAAAATTTCCTGGTGCCATCAGGAAACGTGAAACTGACAATCAATGGCGAAAAGGAATTGGAAGTTGCTTCCGGTTCTACTTTGCTTAATACTCTGTCTGTAAACGGAATATTCCTGTCATCCGCATGTGGTGGTAAGGGATCTTGCGGGCAATGTAAATGCCAGGTGCTTGAAGGTGGTGGTGAAATTTTGCCTTCTGAAGTTCCTCACTTCAGCCGTAAACAGCAGCAAGACCACTGGCGTCTGGGTTGTCAGGTAAAAGTGAAGGGGGATATGGCTATCAAAATTGATGAATCTGTACTCGGTGTGAAAGAGTGGGAGTGCGAAGTAATCTCCAACAAGAACGTGGCTACATTTATCAAAGAGTTCATCGTTGCTCTGCCTAAAGGCGAACACATGGACTTTATCCCGGGTTCTTATGCGCAGATTAAGATTCCTAAATTCTCAATGGACTATGACAAGGACATCGATAAGAGCTTGATTGGTGATGAATATCTTCCTGCATGGGAGAAATTCGGTTTGCTGGGTCTGAAGTGTAAGAACGACGAGGAAACAATCCGTGCTTACTCTATGGCCAACTATCCTGCCGAAGGTGACCGTATCATGTTGACAGTACGTATCGCTACTCCGCCGTTCAAACCGAAAGAACAAGGTCCTGGATTTATGGATGTAATGCCGGGTATCGCTTCTTCTTATATCTTTACCCTGAAACCGGGTGACAAGGTAATAATGAGTGGTCCTTACGGAGACTTCCACCCAATCTTCGATTCTAAGAAGGAAATGATGTGGATTGGTGGTGGTGCCGGTATGGCTCCGTTGCGTGCGCAAATCATGCACTTGACCAAGACATTGCATACTACTGACCGTAAGATGTCTTACTTCTACGGTGCCCGTGCGCTGAACGAAGTGTTCTATCTGGAAGATTTCCTGCAAATCGAAAAGGACTTCCCGAATTTCACTTTCCATTTGGCTCTCGACCGTCCGGACCCTGCTGCTGATGCTGCAGGCGTGAAGTACACTCCGGGATTCGTTCACAACGTAATTTACGAAACTTACCTGAAGAATCACGAAGCTCCTGAAGATATTGAATACTATATGTGTGGTCCTGGTCCGATGTCGAAAGCTGTAGAGAAGATGCTCGACGATCTTGGCGTTCCGGCACAGAACCTGATGTTCGACAACTTCGGAGGATAATTCGCAGAAGAGAACAAACCGGTCGGAACAATGACCGGAAAGGTTACATAAACACAGAGCGGGAAATCTGAAAAGCAGTAATGCTTCTTCGATTTCCCGCTTCTTTTTGGTATTATCTCATAATGTCTTTCCGTTATGGTTTGTATCTATTTTATGTCTGTTTTAAAGATAGTTCTCCTTTTTTATCCGTACTTATCTATTATATTCGTATATTTGGCTACACAATAGAATTATTAAAGTACAATAGGTTATGGAATATCATCGTATATCTTTTATTCACAATGATACAGAGTATTCATTTATCAAAGCTATGAGTTCAAGTTTAACGGGATATGCCTTGGTGACAGCTTGTAGGGCAGAAGTAACCATTTACATGAAAGAGAATAATCTGAAAGGTTATTATATATTGACCGGCATGGCTAAAGTTTGATTGTATTTTTATCTCCGTACTCTTTCCTTTTTGTATCTTTGCCCCCATGTTAGAGAAAAATGAAATTATACAGTCGGCTCTCCGCAATTTGAAGATTGAGGAGCTGAATCCGATGCAGGAAGCATCACTTGAACAAGCTACCGGAAGAAAAGACGTTATACTGTTGTCACCGACAGGATCGGGCAAGACATTGGCTTATCTGTTACCTTTACTCCTTACTCTAAAACCGAACGACGACAGCGTGCAGGTTTTGATTCTCGTTCCTTCGCGTGAGCTGGCCTTACAGATAGATTCTGTATTCAAAGCAATGGGGACTTCCTGGAAAACCTGCTGTTGTTACGGTGGACATCCTATCGCCGAAGAAAAGAAAAGTATATTGAGCAATCATCCTGCTATCATCATCGGTACTCCGGGACGTATCACCGACCATTTGTCGAAAGGCAATTTCAACCCTGAAACCATTGAAACTTTAATTATTGACGAGTTCGACAAATCGTTGGAGTTTGGTTTCCACGATGAAATGGCAGAGATTATCACCCAGCTTCCGGGATTAAAAAAACGTATGTTACTTTCAGCTACTGATGCGGCAGAGATTCCCGAATTTACAGGATTGAACCGCACAGTTAAGTTGGACTTCCTTTCGGACGATTCTGAAGAACAAGAGTCGCGCTTGAAATTAATGAAGGTGCTTTCACCTTCCAAAGATAAGATTGATACTTTATATAATCTGCTTTGTACATTGGGAAGCAGTTCGAGCATCGTGTTTTGTAATCATCGGGATGCGGTGGACCGTGTACATCAGTTATTGGCAGATAAAAAACTACTCGCAGAACGTTTTCATGGTGGTATGGAACAGCCGGACCGTGAACGTGCGCTTTACAAGTTCCGTAATGGCAGTTGTCATGTCTTGATTTCTACCGATCTGGCAGCCCGTGGACTGGATATTCCAGAAGTCGGACATATCATCCATTATCATTTGCCGGTCAATGAAGAAGCCTTTACGCACCGCAACGGACGAACAGCACGTTGGGATGCGACCGGAACGTCTTATCTGATTCTTCATGCCGAAGAGAAACTTCCTTCTTATATTCCGGAAGAAATGGAGATAGTAGTGTTGCCTGAAAACCCTCCCCGGCCTCCGAAATCGGTCTGGGCTACTATATATATAGGTAAAGGAAAGAAGGAGAAACTTAGTCGGATCGATATTGCCGGATTCTTATATAAAAAAGGAAATCTGACTCGTGAAGATGTCGGAGCGATTGATGTCAAAGAGCATTATGCTTTCGTAGCTATTCGCCGGGCTAAGGTGAAGCAACTCCTGAATCTGATTCAGGGGGAGAAAATCAAAGGAATGAAGACTATTATAGAAGAAGCGAAGTAAAGATCTTTTCTGTAAGATACCTTACTTGACATCTATGGATAACAAAATGGTGTATATATCCTGTATAAACCAATAAAAAGAAAGGAAAATCTGCTTTAAAACAGTATTTTTATAAGGAAAGATTTGTACGGCGGAAATAAATTCGTAAATTCGCAAGGTCAAAAGACAAAAGTAACGAAATTGTTAAACCAAAAACAAACTTCAAATGAAAAAGCATAATTTCAATGCAGGACCTTCCATTCTTCCGCGTGAGGTGATAGAGGATACAGCGAAGGCTATTTTAGATTTCAACGGCTCTGGTCTCTCTTTGATGGAAATCAGCCACCGCGCCAAAGACTTCCAACCTGTGGTTGACGAAGCAGAGGCATTATTCAAGGAATTACTCAATATCCCCGAAGGCTATTCGGTACTGTTCCTGGGTGGAGGTGCTAGTATGGAGTTCTGCATGGTTCCTTATAACTTCCTGGAAAAAAAAGCTGCTTACCTGAACACTGGTGTATGGGCTAAGAAAGCAATGAAAGAAGCTAAAGGGTTTGGCGAAGTTGTAGAAGTTGCTTCCTCTGCTGAAGCTACATATACTTATATCCCAAAAGATTATACAATCCCGACAGACGCAGATTATTTCCACATTACGACTAACAACACAATTTACGGTACAGAATTGAAGAAAGATCTCGATTCTCCAGTTCCGATGGTTGCCGATATGTCTTCTGATATTTTCTCACGTCCGATCGACGTTTCTAAATATATCTGTATTTATGGTGGTGCACAAAAGAATCTGGCTCCTGCTGGTGTTACATTCGTTATCGTTAAGAATGACGCATTGGGTAAGGTTTCCCGTTACATTCCAACGATGTTGAATTATCAGACTCATGTTGACAGTGGCTCTATGTTTAACACTCCTCCTGTTGTACCTATTTATGCAGCATTGCAGACGCTTCGCTGGATCAAAGCACAGGGTGGTGTGAAAGAAATGGAACGTCGTGCCATTGAAAAAGCGGATATGTTGTATGCTGAAATCGACCGTAACAAAATGTTCGTGGGTACTGCTGCCAAAGAAGACCGTTCACGTATGAACATCTGTTTCGTGATGGCTCCCGAATACAAAGACTTCGAAGCTGACTTCTTGAAGTTTGCTACTGAAAGAGGTATGGTAGGTATCAAGGGACACCGTTCTGTAGGTGGTTTCCGTGCATCTTGCTACAATGCTCTGCCGAAAGAAAGCGTACAAGCTTTGATTGATTGTATGCAGGAATTTGAAAAACTTCATTAATAATATTTTCACCACAGATTATACAGACGGACGCAGATTTTTTTTATTCTGTGAGAATCTGGGTAATCTGTGGTGAGTCTTTATAAACAGAATTAGATTATGAAAATACTTGTAGCTACTGATAAACCGTTTGCTAAAGTTGCAGTAGACGGTATCCGTAAAGAAATAGAAGCAGCCGGATACGAGTTTGCTTTACTTGAGAAATATACAGAAAAAGCCCAGTTACTGGATGCAGTGAAAGATGCTAATGCCATCATTATCCGTAGTGATATTGTTGATGCAGAGGTGCTTGATGCTGCTAAAGAATTGAAAATCGTAGTTCGCGCCGGTGCAGGATACGATAATGTGGACCTGGCTGCTGCCACAGCTCACAATGTATGCGTGATGAACACTCCGGGACAGAATTCTAATGCTGTTGCCGAACTTGCTTTGGGTATGATGGTATATGCTGTCCGTAATTTCTATAACGGAACTTCCGGTACAGAATTGATGGGCAAGAAATTGGGTATTCATGCTTATGGAAACGTAGGCCGCAATGTAGCTCGTGTTGCCAAAGGTTTCGGAATGGAAGTGTATGCTTATGATGCATTCTGCCCGAAAGAAGTAATCGAAAAAGATGGTGTGAAAGCACTTGATTCTGCAGAAGAATTGTACAAGACTTGCCAGGTGGTATCTCTTCATATTCCGGCAACTGCCGAAACAAAGAACTCTATCAATTATGCTCTGTTGAAAGATATGCCGAAAGGTGCTATGTTGGTAAACACTGCCCGTAAGGAAGTGATTAACGAAGCAGAACTAATCAAACTGATGGAAGAGCGTGCAGACTTCAAATATATCACAGATATTATGCCTGCTGCTAACGCAGAGTTTGCAGAAAAGTTTGCCGGACGTTATTTCTCAACTCCTAAGAAGATGGGTGCTCAAACTGCCGAAGCAAATATCAATGCCGGTATTGCTGCTGCTCAACAAATTGTGGGCTTCTTGAAAGATGGTTGCGAGAAATTTAGAGTAAACAAGTAAGATTCTGAATAAGTCTGCCGGATTTTTCAGGATAACTATGGTAGTATCTGAATAAAAACAATCCGTTGCAGAATGTCTTTTTTAGAAATAAGTAGTATATTTGAGCCACAGATTTTCAAGAAGTCTGTGGCTTTAATTTTTTACATATAAAATACTAATATCATGGCAATAATCAAACCTTTCAAGGGCATTCGTCCTCCGCAAAACCTCGTAGAACAGGTCGCTTCACGTCCTTATGATGTACTGAACTCTGAAGAAGCCCGCGCAGAAGCGGAAGGTAACGAAAAGTCTCTTTATCATATTATTAAACCGGAAATAGATTTCCCTGTTGGTATGGATGAACACGACGAACGGGTGTATGCTAAAGCTGCCGAGAATTTCCAACTGTTTCAGGACAAAGGCTGGTTGGTGCAGGATAATAAGGAAAACTATTATATCTATGCCCAGACGATGAACGGGAAAACGCAATACGGATTGGTGGTCGGTGCTTATGTTCCCGATTATATGAATGGTATTATCAAAAAGCATGAGCTTACCCGTCGTGACAAGGAAGAGGATCGTATGAAACATGTACGTGTGAACAACGCAAACATTGAGCCTGTTTTCTTTGCTTATCCTGATAATGAGAAGCTGGATGTTATTATAAAGAAATATACAGCAAACAAGCCGGTTTATGACTTTATCGCTCCGGGTGATGGCTTTGGACATACTTTCTGGATTGTCGACCAGGATGCAGATATTGCTACCATTACTGCCGAATTTGCTAAAATGCCTGCTCTTTATATTGCTGACGGGCATCACCGTTCTGCCGCTGCTGCATTGGTGGGAGCAGAGAAAGCAAAGCAAAATCCGAATCATCGTGGTGATGAAGAATATAATTACTTCATGGCTGTTTGCTTCCCTGCAAACCAGCTAACCATCATCGATTATAATCGTGTAGTGAAAGATCTCAATGGTTTGACTCCCGAGCAATTCCTGGCTGCACTTGATAAAAACTTTATAGTAGAAGAGAAGGGTGCGGATATCTATAAACCATCCGGCTTACATAATTTTTCACTCTATTTGGGTGGTAAATGGTACAGCTTGACTGCTAAGGCCGGTACGTATAATGATAACGACCCTATTGGTGTGCTTGATGTTACAATCTCTTCCCACTTGATTTTGGATGAAGTTTTAGGTATAAAGGATCTGCGTTCTGATAAACGTATTGATTTTGTCGGTGGTATCCGTGGATTGGGAGAGCTCAAGAAGCGTGTGGATAGCGGTGAAATGAAAGTGGCTTTGGCTCTCTATCCCGTATCTATGAAACAGTTGATGGATATTGCAGATACAGGCAATATTATGCCGCCGAAGACTACTTGGTTTGAACCGAAACTTCGTTCGGGACTGGTGATTCATAAGTTAGATTAAAAAATATCTGTAAGATGATGCGAAAATCATTGTTGATAGGGACTATATCAGTAGATGTGACGCTTGATTGATGTAGAAAAAATAGTGACGGGATATGCCCGGGATAGTGACGGTATCGTTGTGGTATACCGTCACTATTTTTATTGGATAGCGTCACTATTTTTAATTCCCCCAACTGCCTATCATCGATAAGTGGAACATTAATATTTCCAAATGATAGATTGACTTTTCTCATTAAAGCCGTATCTTTGCAACATGACTGCTGAAGATACTTATAAAACCATCATTGAGCCTTCCGAAGGTATTTATACGGAAAAACGAAGCAAGTTCATTGCTATAGCCCTTCCTGTGCGTACTCTCGATGAGATAAAGATGCATCTTGAAACGTATCAGAAAAAGTATTATGATGCACGGCATGTATGCTATGCTTATATGTTGGGAGCTGCGCGAAAGGATTTCCGTGCCAATGACAACGGAGAACCTTCCGGAACAGCGGGTAAACCTATTCTCGGACAGATAAACTCGAATGAACTGACGGATATACTGATTATAGTAGTTCGTTATTTTGGAGGAATCAAGTTGGGGACAAGTGGATTGATTGTTGCTTACAAGGCCGCTGCTGCCGAAGCGATTGCTGCCGCTACTATTATAGAAAAGACGGTAGATGAGGATGTGACGGTAATGTTTGAATATCCTTTTATGAATGATGTCATGCGCATTGTGAAAGAAGAGGAACCGGAGATTCTTAATCAGTCGTATGACATGGATTGTAGCATGACATTGCGGATTCGTCGTTCGATGATGCCTAAGTTGCGTGCACGTTTGGAGAAGGTGGAGACAGCGCGGATTCTTGATGATGAGAATATTTTGTAGGTAAAGTATTAGAAGTAGTAATAGAGATAGAGAGTGGATTGCATGATAAATAAATGTCACATAATTTTTAGTCTGTTTTTAAGTTCCTTTGTATGGATGAGCGTTCAGGCGCAAGCACAAATACAGGAAACTCAAAAACTGGCTCCTAATAATATTCCTGTTCCGTGGTATTCGCAGAAAATCGCGGGATGCCCTTACTCGCATTGCTCTCTGGCTTCTTCGTTAATGGTCTTTGATTATTTTAAGGGAATGACGGCTGATACACAACGTACAGCCCAGGATGCAGAAAAGAAACTGATTGAATATCAGCGGAACTACTTTCTGAAAAAACGTGCTCCTTTCCGTCGCCGTACTTCAATAGGGCAGGGAGGATATTATTCTTTTGAGATTGATTCGTTGACACGTTATTATGAAAACATGATAAGTGCCGAACATTTCCAGCAGAAAGATTATCGGATATTGAAAGATTATATTGATCGTGGCATTCCTGTGCTTGTAAATGTGAGATATACAGGTGCAGTTCGTGGTTTGCGTCCTGGTCCGAGAGGGCACTGGATGGTGCTTCGTGGCATTGATGATAAACATGTGTGGGTGAATGATCCCGGACGTTCGCCGGAGATGCGGACTAAAGGAGAAAACATCTGTTATCCCATTAAGAAACAGCCGGGTAACCCTTCCTATTTTGATGGTTGTTGGACGGGACGATTTATCATAGTCACTCCCAGAGAATGGATACGAAACTCCCTGTTTGCACAGGTAGGCAAGCTCCCTCCATTGGAGGAGGTGACTCATATAGTTCCTCCGGTTGTGTCGTCTGTAACCTTACCGCAGGTTATCAATCAGTAGAAGCAACTCATAGTTAGGAAAATTCAGTAGTAGAATTAAGATAGAACATTTGTAGTAAAATAAAGAAGAACAAAAATATATGGCATTTGAAGCAACCAAAAAAGAATGGTGCGAACTCTATTCTTTCTTTCGTCTCTTAGCAGATGGAAAAGTAGTGTTAGGCACAGCAGAAGCAAAGGCGGGAGATACATTTTGGCCTGTTGCAATGATTCAACGGGAAGAACATGATGGAACACGTCAATATTATATTGAAGAAGATACGATTCGTATAGAAGGAGAGAATGGGAGTAAGTCCATGCCTCGTGAAGATTTTGGTATTGTAGCTGATCTGATATTACAGGCTGTGAAATCTTCGCCGGAAAATGATGTTGCTTCTCCAGAAGGAGTAGAAGAGTTTTTAGACGAAGCTGCCATTTTCGATTTGGAAGCAAAAACAGAAGATCGCACAGATTTTTCCATTACATTTTGGCATCCGAAAGCTCCGTTAAGAGGTTTCAATGTCCGTTCACGGTTGGGCGTAATGAATCCGTTGTTGGACGGAGGACGTGCAGCGAATCTTAAACTGGAACAGAGTGGAGTCAAATTTGCCACTCCAACAGTGAATAAAATCAATGCTTTGCCTGAATCTCCGAATGAAGTTGCCGAACGGATGATGATGATCGAACGTTTGGGGGGCGTACTTAAATACGCTGATGTAGCCGACCGCGTATTCCGCAGTAATCTTTTGATGATTGATCTGCATTTTCCACGTGTACTGACAGAAATGGTTCGTATCATGCATTTGGATGGTATCTCCCGTATTAGTGAGTTGACGGAAGTTATTAAACAAATGAATCCGTTGAAGATTAAAGATGAACTAATCAATAAGCATAAGTTCTATGAATTCAAGATGAAGCAGTTCTTGATGGCATTAGTATTGGGAATGCGTCCTGCAAAGATTTACAATGGATTGGATTCGGCAGTGGAAGGTATTCTATTGGTGGATGGAAATGGAGAAGTGCTCTGTTATCATAAATCGGAAAAGCAAATAATGGAGGATTTTTTGTTTTTAAATACCCGTTTAGAAAAAGGATCTTTAGAGAAAGACAAATACGGGTTCCTGGAGAGAGAGAATGGAGTCTATTATTTCAAACTGAATGCAAAGATTGGGCTGGTCAAACGGTAGAAAAGTATAATGTATTGATGCAGTTAAACTAATAATGATGGCATACTTATATAAAATACTTGTTATCCATGAAAACAAATGAAGTTTTAGAGAACATTAAAGCACGCCGTAGCGTACGGGCTTATACTGGCCAGCAAGTTTTAGAAGAGGATTTGCAGGCTATTTTGGAAGCTGCAACTTATGCACCGAGTGGAATGCATCTGGAAACATGGCATTTTACGGCTATTCAAAATATGGATAAGTTGACAGAACTGAATGAACGGATTAAAGGGGCTTTTGCAAAAAGCGACGATTCTCGTTTGCAGGAACGTGGACATAGTAAGACTTATTGTTGCTATTATCATGCTCCGACTTTAGTGATTGTATCTAATGAGCCTACTCAATGGTGGGCTGGTATGGATTGTGCTTGTGCCATAGAAAATATGTTCCTAGCTGCCCAGTCTTTAGGTATCGGCTCTTGTTGGATCAATCAGTTGGGGACAACATGTGATGATCCGGAGGTTCGTGAATTTATTACTGCTTTAGGTGTTCCTGCCAATCATAAAGTCTACGGTTGTGTAGCTTTGGGTTATCCTGATTCGAAGATTCCAATGAAAGAGAAAAAGGTAAAGGTTAATACAATAACTATCGTTAGATAGAATACAGCCTCTTGTCTGATAAAAATAATTCCGGGACTTAACGTATGTGAGTCCCGGAATTATTTTGTGAGGTGATTTTTTAAGAGACAGTGCTCTAGAAATCTCTTTGGATAGACCTCTTTTTACTCGAAAGTACCATAGCGAGTGGGTAGTAGCTTACGGTCTCCCAAGGTGTTATCTACGCGAGCTACATTTATCCAGAATTTATTATCACGTACACTTTCTATAGGATAAGCTGCTTTCTCGCGTGTATATGAGTGCTCCCAACGATCACTTACAATTTCATATTCTGGATGAGGAGCATTAATCAATACATTATCATCTTTATCCGCTTCGCCATTCTTCACTTCTTGAATTTCTTTCCAGATATTCAGCATGACATCTACGAAATTGTCTAGTTCTGCCAGACTTTCACTTTCTGTTGGTTCAATCATCAACGTACCGTGGACGGGGAAGGAGAGGGTAGGAGCATGATAACCGTAATCCATCAGGCGTTTGGCAATATCATTCTCCGAGATTCCTGCTTCTTCATGTACTTTCCGGCATTCCAGAATCATTTCGTGCCCTACGAAACCGTTGGCTCCCCGATAAACAACTCCATACGTATCTTTCAGACAAGTAGCCAGATAATTAGCGTTCAGGATCGCAATTTTAGTTGCCTGTGTCAGTCCTTCTGCACCCATCATGCGGATATATCCGTATGTGATAGGCAGAATACCTGCACTGCCGAATGGAGCTGCCGATACTTGATTTTGTGAATTGCCGAAGATTCCGTGTCCGGGAAGGAAAGGAACCAAATGTTCGGCTACGCAGATAGGACCGACTCCCGGACCTCCGCCACCATGAGGGGAAGCGAATGTTTTATGAAGATTCAAGTGACAGACATCTGCACCGATGAATCCCGGATTGGTTAATCCTACCTGTGCATTCATGTTGGCTCCGTCCATATATACTTGTGCACCACAGGCGTGAATGATGTCGCAAATCTCTTTTATCTCGGTCTCGAAGATACCATGTGTAGAAGGATAAGTAATCATCAGTGCAGCCAATTCATCTTTATTTTCTTCAGCTTTTACACGTAGGTCAGCCATTTCTACATTCCCCTGCTCGTCGCATGCACAGGTAACAGTTACGAAGCCTGCCTGTATAGCAGACGCAGGATTTGTTCCGTGAGCCGAAGCTGGAATCAAGACTTTGTTACGGTGTCCCTGACCGATACTTTCGAGATAGGCGCGAATCACACGAAGGCCTGCATATTCTCCTGCAGCACCCGAATTGGGTTGTAGGCTAACCCCTGCAAACCCGGTGATAACTTTCAAATCTTCACTTAGGTTCTTGATTAATTCACGATAACCTTCTGCTTGGTCTTCCGGAACCAGCGGGTGCATACCCATAAACTCGGGACGGCTTAAAGGCAACATTTCTGCGGCTGCATTCAGCTTCATTGTACATGAACCGAGGGAAATCATGGATTGTGCAAGAGAAATATCTTTGCGGTCCAGACGTTTGATGTAACGCATCATCTCTGTTTCCGTGTGATACTTGCTGAATACTTCATGTGTCAGGAAAGGAGTTGTACGTTTTAAATCCTTGTCGATGTTGCTTCTTTCCGGAATGTCGTCTACTTTCTGGTAATCTTTTCCGGCGGCAATGGCAAAAATCGAGAGCAACACATTGGCAGCTGCCACATCTGTTGTTTCGTCAATGCTGAAACCAACATTGCCATTTTCATAATAGCGCAGATTAACTTCTTTGGTAAGTGCTATCGTGCGGATTTGCTGTGCCGAAACGTGTTCGGGCAATTCGAAACGTAAGGTGTCAAAGTATTGAGCGTTGACTTGTGTATATCCGCATTTCTTTAATTGCTTTTCAAGAAATACAGTAATGCTGTGTATACGTGATGCAATTGTAGTGATACCCTCCTGACCGTGATAAACGGCGTAAAAGCCTGCCATAGTAGCTAATAATGCTTGTGCGGTACAGATATTTGAAGTTGCTTTTTCCCGTTTGATATGTTGTTCACGTGTCTGTAAAGCCATTCGGTAGCAGAGTTTGCCATATTTGTCTTTAGACCATCCGATGATTCGTCCCGGCATATTCCGTTTGTATTCGTCTTTGGTAGCAAAGAAAGCAGCCGATGGACCGCCATAGAACATTGGGGTACCCAAGCGTTGTGTGGTTCCGAATACAATATCTGCTCCCCATTCTCCCGGAGGAGTTAGCAGGGCGAGACTTAAAATATCAGCGGCAACAGCTACTTTGCAGTCTGCGGCATGTGCTTTTTCGGTAAATTCAGAATAGTCCTCTACGTTTCCATGTGAGTTCGGATATTGCAGAATACAGGCAAACACTTCCGGTGAAGGTTCAAAATCTTTATATTTACCTACACGTAGTTCGATGCCTTGAGGTACGGCACGTGTAGTCATGACAGCTAATGTCTGCGGAAAAATATTCTCGTCTACGAAGACTACGTTCGCATTGGCTTTCTGTTGCGCGCGGGAGCGTAAGGCATACATCATGCTTACGGCTTCGGCGGCGGCAGTTGCTTCGTCCAGAAGTGAGCAGTTGGCGAGTGGCATGGCAGTAAGATCACATACGGCTGTCTGGAAATTCATCAATGCTTCCAGACGTCCTTGCGATACCTCTGTCTGGTACGGAGTGTAAGAAGTATACCATACTGGGTTTTCGAATACATTCCGCTGGATAACGGCCGGAGTGATCGTGTTGTACCATCCCAAACCGATATATGTGGTATATAGTTTGTTTTTAGCTGCCAGTTCAGCGATGTGTTTTCCAAATTCGTATTCCGTCAGTGGACTAGTCAATGCAAGCGGCTCTTTCAGCCGTATATTGGCGGGAATTGTCTGATTAATCAGTTCGTCCAGTGAGTTCACGCCAATTTTGCGGAGCATTATGGCTGTATCTTGTTCATTGATGCCGATGTGACGGCTAGCTAACAAATCGGTTTTCATAATAATCAAGTATTAAATTAAGTATTAAGTATCAAGTATTAAGTATTACTGCGGTTAATGGGCGATTAGCCTTGTTAATACCTAATACCTGATACTTAATACTTCTTTTTTATTATCTAAAAAATGGGTTTTCAGCTTTTTCCATTCCGATAGTCGTGGGAGCGCCGTGTCCCGGATAAACGACTGTTTCGTTGGGAAGAACAAATAAACGGCTGCAAATATGTTCTATCAGTTCATCGAAGTTGCCTCCTGTGAGATCAGCACGGCCGATGCTGCCTTGGAACAGGACGTCACCGGAGAACATGCAGTTGTCTTCTTTGCAATAGTACACCAAGCTGCCGGGTGAATGTCCGGGCACGTGTATTGCTTCCAGTTTGGTATGTCCGAAAGTGATGATATCTCCGTCATGCAGGTATTTGCCCAGTGGTACAGGTTCTTCCTGCAACTGAAAACCAAACATTCTGCTTTGTTTCGGTGCTTCGTCAATCCAGTACTCGTCTGCTTTGTTTGCTTCTGCCGATAACCCGAATTCTTTCAGCATGAACGGATTTCCGAAGATATGATCCAGGTGTAAATGAGTATTCAGCAGATGCTTTACATTCAGTTCATTGGTAAGAATGAACTTTTTCAGTGCCTGCTTTTCTTCTTCATAGAAACAGCCCGGATCAATTACGACTGCTTCTTTAGTGTCATCCCATAATACGTAGCAATTTACGGGAAACATATTAAATTCAAATCTTTTTATTTTCATGGTTTCTCTATGATTTATCATCTATCAGAACATATAGTCTTGTTTAAATCGGAACATATACCACTTTTTTTGTTTTAAAGAACTCTTCCTCGAAGTTGTCGCTCAAGCTATGAATGACCGTTTTATGTTTGAACGGCATTGTTTCATGCTCCAGTTCACCGCCTTTGAGACAGATAAGTCCGTTGGGCAATGCATTCTGTTGTTTCGAAGAGATATTCTTTTTAATAATCTTAATCAAATCCGCCAAAGGCATTACGGCACGGCTGACAACAAAGTCGAACGTTCGTTTCTCCTCTTCTGCACGGGCATGGCGGAAAGTCACATTTTTCAGTCCGATGGCATTTGCCACTTCGGTTGCTACACGTACTTTTTTGCCGATACTGTCTACGAGGTGGAATTTTACCTCGGGAAACAGGATTGCTAAAGGAATGCCAGGAAAACCTCCTCCTGTACCCAAGTCCATGATGCTGGTTCCGGGGCGGAATTGGATGATTTTGGCAATGCCTAATGAATGGAGCACGTGATGCTCATATAAATTCTCAATGTCCTTGCGGGAGATAACGTTGATTTTTGAATTCCAGTCAGTGTAGAGGTCGTATAGAGCTGCGAATTGTTTGCGCTGCTCTTCCGTCAGATCAGGAAAATATTTCAGTATGATTTCCACTGTTTGAATTTTGAATTATAAGTTTTGAATGATAGATGTGGATGAATATCCTATTCTGTCACATGGAAGTGATAACAACAGGATATTCATTGGTGTTCAGCTTTTTATGATTTTTAATTTTTTAGCTCTCCCAGAATCGGGTTACTGCCTAATAGATGTTCCATCATAGCAAATGGGATTGTTACCTTTACAGGTCCCATAGAATAAGGAGTGATATCGTATACATTATAATAGAAGGTGATTCCTTCTTTGCTTAGATAGAAATTTTCTGTCGGAGCGATGTCCCCGGTGGAAGCATATCCCATATCTTCCAATGCTTCGTGAGTGGTCACTTTGTTATCTGCCATGAGCTGATTCCAGATCAGGTCGGTCAATGCGTCTTTGTAGTCTCCGACAAAAATATCATCGAGGCGGAGCGGACGCATCAGGGTGAGGTCCATATTTAAATAAGTTGCCATGTAAATTCCATGTGCACCTCCGGTATATTCGTTATAGTCGATGCGATATACAAGTAGATCTTTATCATACAGTTGCACATGGCTTTCTATACCTTTATAATAAGAATACCAGGCACCGATGGAAGATTCGTCTTCCTTGTCTTTCTCATCTTCGGTATACATAGGCTCGAGATCGCGACGGTATTCGCTGATATAATTCTCGGTATATTGCTTTACAACTTCTTCCGGTTTTTCGCCGATGTATTTATCTCCGAAACAGGCCGAAATGAAATAAGTATTCAGACTGTCTTTCAGCATATCATCCGATGATTTTATCGGATAAGCAAAATTAATAATAATATTGCAGGCCGGTTTGGCTGTATCATTGAAGAGGTGAGCTGTCTTATTCACTTGAATGCTATCAAACTGTAACGCACCTGTGTTTTTGTTCATCTTGTCATGACAAGAAAACAAAAAGCCGCTTACCGAAAGTATAATTGCAAGCAGACTGACATATTGTTTTTTCATACCCATTTTTTCTGTAAATTCAACATTTGTTTTATCATTCACTATTGACAAATATAGATGAAATTCGTGAATCGGGCTAATAAAAACAGAAAAAAATGCAGCTATTTATCCCCAAAAATGGGATTGGCGGATATTATCCGCCAATCAATGCTTGCAAACTTTAGTGATATCTACTGTGAATCCATCTTCAGCAGGCATAAATTTCCCTTTCATTTTCAGAAATTCGATAAGGGTATCTACATCCATGTTTTCTGCCGAGCAAGCATAAAAACGTTGCTGTGAGCCAAACTTCTTAATGATTGCTTCCCGCAATGATGATTCCGAGTAGCTATTTCCTTCCATCATGTGGAGGACTTCATGAGCATGTAATTGTTCCATAATCTTTTTTCTGCAAAGATAGGGCAGAGATTGCTTGGAAACTGTAACATATGTGACAAAACTGCATAATATTCATTGAAAATTGAAAATAACCATTTCACTATGCGTTCCTATTCTGAAGGGTGGTCCCCAAAGAGACAATCCGGAAGATACATACACGTGACTGTTTCCCCATTGGCGATAACCGTGGCTTTGCTCGAAGATATAATCGGTCACCCAATTAATAGGCCATATTTGTCCGTGGTGTGTATGCCCACTGAATTGCAGGTCGATGCCGGCAGCTTCCGTTTTTTCCAAATCAAAAGGTTGATGATCCAATAAAATGATAGGTTTGCTTTTATCGATATTCACCATTAACTCTTGCAGGGAATGACGCTTGCGGTTATGACGGTCATCACGTCCTATCAGTTGTATGCCGTTGGGAAGTGTAACTACTGAATCGCGCAATAATTGTATTTGAGTGCTTTTAATATATCGGATACTTTCATCGATACCGCTAATGTATTCGTGATTGCCGAGAACCATATAGATACCCATAGGAGCTTTCAAGTTAGCTAATTCTTCCGCCATATTCTCTGTATAAAGAGGTACGACGCTATTATCAATCAAGTCACCACTAATCAGTATCAGGTTGGGATGCTGCGCATTTATCATTTCCACATATTTTTTTAATGCGGCTTTCCCTGTACCATTTCCCAAGTGAACATCGCTGATTGCGACGATTTTAATTGCTTGGGGAGTATCTTCATATCGTTTATTGGTTAAAATGCTGACTACATTGGTTTCCGGGTGATGATAGTTATATACCCCACATCCCAGCAATCCCAACGTGAACACTAAAGACAGATAGAACCTATATTTGTAGACAACTTTGAATAATTTCAAGATATCAAACAAAAGCAAGAATAATGCCATGTATAGAGTAAATATCAACCAACTTGTTCCAATGGTGTACATTGAATGGGAGATAAAGACAGGCATCTCAAGGTTACGAGTTAGCATCGTGCCGAAAAAGGATAAAGCACATATCCAGAATAAAACGGTCAGGAATATTTTTACTCCGAGAGATTTAACTTTCAGAGCTTGCTTTGCTCTGATAAATATGTAGGCATTACCTGCCAGATAAAGAGTGATAATGATGAGTAAATATGTAAGCATAGCGTTTACTTAAAAATCAGAGAATTTATTGGGGCAAAGATAGGTTTTATTGTTGAGTAAAAAGAGTTAATAGTGCTGATATGACTCTAAAATAGCCAAATAAAGGAAAGAGAATGTGTCTGTATCGGATTGATTGAATCTTAATTACGAAAAATTATAGGAAAATCTGTTTTTATTCTTATCTTTGTCCTCTGAAATGAAAAAACTAGCCTACATAACAGCACTTATCCTTTCTCTCCTGATTATCTATTCAGGAGGTGGAGTCTCTATTGTGCATTATTGCTGTGTCCGTTGTGAAACGGTGCAGAGCTGTTGTGATACAGGCTGTCCGAAGTGTAAAAAGACTCATACTTGTGATTCAAAAAAAGGTTGTAAAGATAAGGGTTGTACAGCTATTATCTATAAGCTCGATTTGATGAAACATACTACTGAACTGACAACATCAGCTTTAGTAGTCGATCTTTTGTGTGAGCATTTTTGCTATCTGTTGACTCCGACCTATGCGGATAAATCGGTAGAATATGATAGTCTGACCTCTCCGCCACCTCTCTGTTCGAGGCAGAAGCTGGCGCTATATTCCACTTATATTATTTAGCCACTATTTCTTTCTTATTTAATCCTTTGCTTTCAATAGAACATGAAAGTAAAGCAGCACTGAATGCAACTAAGTTGCATGAGAAATGAATTAATTTTGTATCTCGAAAGTAACTTTAGAAAGAATGAAATATATGATAATAGGACTGTTCCTGTTATTTGCCGGCAATATATATGCGCAAGTACGGGGAACAGTGAAAGATAGTACCGGGGAGGCTATTCCGGGTGCCAATGTGTTCTGGATGAATACAGGACAAGGAGTGACAACCAAAGAGGATGGTAGTTTTTCTATCACTAAACCTTCCAAAAGCCACATGCTGATTGTCAGCTTTATCGGTTTTCAGAACGACACGATTCATGTGAGCAGTAAAAATCAACAACTGGATATTGTGCTTCGTGATGGAGTGGAACTGAATGAAGTGAATATTGTCACTCGTAAACTGGGAACGATGAAATTGCGCAGTAGCGTAATGAACGAAGACATGATAAGCAGTGCCGAATTGAGTAGAGCCGCTTGTTGTAACCTGGGTGAAAGTTTTGTGACGAACCCTTCAGTAGATGTGAGTTATTCCGATGCGGCAACAGGAGCCAAACAAATTAAATTGTTGGGGCTGTCTGGCACTTATGTGCAGATGTTGACGGAAAACATCCCGAATTATCGGGGAGCCGCCGCTCCTTATGGATTGGGATATGTCCCCGGTCCGTGGATGCAGAGTATACAGGTTTCCAAAGGAACATCTTCGGTGAAGAATGGTTATGAAGCCATCACAGGACAGATAAACGTAGAATTTAAGAAACCGCAGTTGCCGGAAGCTGATTGGGTGTCTGCCAATCTTTTTGCAAGCACTACCAACCGATATGAAGCCAATGCGGACGCTACATTGAAACTTTCCAAACGATGGAGCACTTCTCTGCTGGCGCATTACGAAAATGAGACCAAGGCGCATGATGGCAACGATGACGGATTTGTGGATATTCCGCAGGTAGAACAGTATAATGTGTGGAACCGGTGGGCATACATGGGCGACCATTATGTTTTCCAGGCAGGTATCAAAGCCCTTTCTGAAACACGTACCAGCGGACAGGCCAATCACGGAGGGACAATGCACTCCGGTGACCTGTATAAAGTAGGGATCGATACGGAGCGCTATGAATTCTTCACCAAGAATGCCTATATCTTTAATAAGGAGAAGAATACGAACCTGGCTTTGATTCTTTCCACCACTTTACACAATCAGGATGCTACGTATGGACGCAAACTGTATAATGTGGATCAAACCAACGTCTATGCTTCGCTGATGTTTGAAACGGAATTTAATCCGCAAAATAGTTTCTCCGCAGGGTTGAGCTTCAATTATGACGCTTATGACCAACATTACCGTTTGGAAAATACAACGGACAATCCTCTCAAAGCCTTTGAAAAGGAAGCTGTTCCCGGTGCTTACGTGCAATATACGTTGAATCTGAATGATAAATGGATGGTAATGGCCGGTCTGCGTGGTGATTACAGTAACGAACATGGTTTCTTCGTGACTCCGCGTGCGCATCTTAAGTACAATCCGAATGATTATGTGAATTTCCGTCTTTCTGCCGGAAAAGGGTACCGTACCAATCATGTGTTGGCGGAAAACAACTACCTGCTTTCCAGCAGTCGTAAGGTGGAAATAGCAAAGAACCTGGATATGGAAGAAGCATGGAACTACGGTGCCAGCGTCTCTACTTATATCCCTATATTCGGCAAAACGCTGAATGTGAATGCAGAATACTATTATACGGATTTCCTGAAACAAGTGATAGTGGATATGGATAGCACCCCCCATGAAGTAGCTTTCTATAATTTGGATGGACGCTCTTATTCGCATGTGTTCCAGGTGGAAGCAAGTTATCCTTTCTTCAAAGGATTCACTCTGACAGGTGCTTACCGGCTCACGGATGCAAAAACGACCTACAAAGGTGAACGAATGGAGAAACCGCTGACCAGCAAATATAAAGGACTACTTACGGCTTCTTACCAAACTCCGCTGGGAATATGGCAGTTTGACGCTACACTGCAACTGAATGGCGGTGGCAGGATGCCTACTCCTTATGAGTTGGGAGGCGGACAGTTGTCTTGGGAACGTCGTTATGGCAGTTTTGAACAGTTGAGTTTACAGGTGACCCGTTACTTCCGTCGTTGGTCTATCTACCTAGGAGGCGAGAACCTGACAAATTTCAAACAAAAGAATCCGATTATCGATGCGGCAAATCCCTGGGGGAACAACTTTGATTCTACCATGATTTGGGGACCGGTGCACGGAGCAAAAGGATATATCGGAATACGTTTTAACTTAGCTAGAAATAGTGAGTAAAAGCAGGAAATAGCGAATGAAAGAAACGATTGCATAATAAAGAATATTAATTTTAAACTGATAAGAAAAATGAGAACAAAAAGATGGATGGCCACTTGCGTGGTGGCTCTTTTGAGTGTAACAGCTGTATTGGCAAAAGATATTCGTGTTGTTGTATTTAAAGTGTCGCAGATGCACTGTGAGAAATGCGAAAAGAAAGTAAAGGACAATATGCGTTTTGAGAAAGGGCTGAAGGATATTTCGACCGAAGTAAAAACGAAAATGGTAACCATTACGTATGACGCTGAAAAAACGAATGTAAAGAAGTTGCAGGCAGGGTTTAATAAGTTCAGTTATGAAGCCGAATTTGTAAAAGAAACAAAGAAAGACGGTCAGAAGGCTGATAAGAAGTAATTGAACAAATACCTGTATTAGCTTGTTTCTATAAACAAACAAGGGTTCTTCCCCAACTTCTTTTCGAGAGGAGGGGAAGGCCGTAAACAATAATTATATGGGTAACACAACAAAAAAGGCATTTCCTGTGCTTAATATGCATTGTGCAGGATGTGCCAATAATGTAGAAAAAACAGTAAAAAAATTGCCGGGAGTCATTGAGGCTTCCGTTAATTTTGCTACCAATACATTGACCGTTTCTTATGAGAAAGAGCAGCTGACTCCCGGAGAGATTCGTGCGGCTGTGCTTGCGGCAGGTTATGATCTGATTGTGGAAGAAGCCCACAAAGAAGAACGCCGGGAAGAGGAACAGCATAAGCGTTACACTCGTTTGAAATGGAAGGTAATTGGAGCGTGGATTTTGGTAGTACCATTGTTGGTATATTCCATGATACTGATGCATGTGCCATACTCTAATGAGATTCAAATGGTACTTGCTATCCCTGTTATGGTCTTTTTCGGAGGTGGTTTCTTCACCGGAGCCTGGAAACAGGCTAAATTAGGACGGAGTAATATGGATACTTTGGTTGCGCTTAGTACTTCCATTGCTTTTCTGTTCAGTCTGTTCAACACTTTCTTCCCCGAATTTTGGTATGACCGCGGATTGGAACCGCATGTCTATTATGAGGCTTCTGCGGTGATTATCGCTTTCGTTCTTACCGGAAAGTTGATGGAGGAACGTGCCAAAGGAAATACCTCAACAGCCATTCGTAAGTTGATGGGAATGCAGCCTAAAGCGGCTCGTGTTCTGCGCAATGGAGTGGAGGAGGAGATCTTGATTGAAAAACTCCAGGTAGGTGATTTGGTGGTTGTACGTCCGGGAGAGCAAATACCTGTGGACGGTCAGCTTTCCGAAGGCGACTCGTATGTCGATGAGAGTATGATTAGCGGTGAACCGGTTCCGGTAGAAAAGAAGAAAGGTGATAAAGTATTGGCAGGAACGATTAACCAGCGTGGCTCATTTATCATTCGTGCCGCACAGGTAGGCAGCGAAACCGTGCTTGCCCGTATTATCGCTATGGTGCAGGAAGCACAGGGCAGCAAAGCTCCCGTGCAACGCATTGTCGATCGTATTACGGGGATTTTTGTACCTGTCGTATTGGGCATTGCCATTCTGACATTTGTATTATGGGTTACCATTGGTGGTAGTGAATATATCTCTTATGGTATTTTGTCGGCTGTTTCCGTTCTTGTCATTGCTTGTCCATGTGCTTTGGGGCTTGCTACACCTACTGCGTTGATGGTGGGTATAGGTAAAGCTGCCAGCCAGCATATCCTGATTAAAGATGCAGTGGCTTTGGAACAAATGCGCAAAGTAGATGTCGTTGTTCTGGATAAAACGGGAACACTGACTGAAGGACATCCTACAGCTACCGGATGGTTATGGGCGCAGTCGCAGGAACCACATTTCAAAGATGTGCTTTTAGCTGCGGAAATGAAATCGGAGCATCCGCTTGCCGGCGCTATTGTCTCTGCGCTTCAGGACGAAGAAAAAATAAAACCTGCCGCGTTGGATAGCTTTGAAAGCATTACGGGAAAAGGAATTAAAGCCTCGTATGAGGGACATACTTATTGGGTAGGCAGTCATAAACTCCTGAAAGATTTCAGTGCGACAGTAAGCGATGTGATGGCTGAAATGCTGGTTCACTATGAATCGGACGGTAACGGCATCATTTACTTTGGACGTGAAAACGAGTTGTTGGCTATCATTGCTGTTTCCGACCCGATAAAGGCTACTTCTGCCGAAGCGGTGAAGGAACTGAAACGCCAAGGGATTGACATCTGTATGCTGACGGGTGACGGGCAACGGACTGCATTAGCCGTTTCTTCCCGTTTAGGAATCGAACGTTTTGTTGCCGACGCTCTACCAGACGATAAGGCCGAATTTGTACGTGAGCTTCAAATGCAGGGAAAGAAGGTTGCGATGGTGGGCGATGGTATCAATGATTCGCAGGCACTGGCATTGGCTGACGTCAGCATTGCCATGGGAAAAGGAACTGATATTGCTATGGACGTGGCTATGGTGACTTTGATGACATCGGATTTGTTGCTGCTTCCTAAAGCCTTCCAGTTGTCAAAGCAGACGGTCAAACTGATTCATCAGAATCTTTTCTGGGCGTTTATTTACAACCTGATCGGTATTCCTATTGCTGCCGGTATCTTGTTCCCTCTGAATGGTTTGTTATTGAATCCGATGCTGGCAAGTGCCGCAATGGCGTTCTCCAGTGTGAGCGTAGTGCTCAATTCGTTGAGCTTGGGAAGAAAATGAGAAATGAACTATAAAAAGACAGGAACCTGTAAGCTGTAAACGATGAATGGCTAGCTGTCATTTATGAACAGCGAACTGTAAATAATAGACGGTGAATACTTTGCGGATAATGCGCAATTTATTCACCGTTCATTGTTTTGCAACTCACCATTTATATTTTCTATCGTTCTTCGTGAAAATTATCTGTTTCTAAAGTCCAATGGTGTCATTCCTACATATCGTCTGAAATACTTGCCAAAGAAAGAGGCGCTGGGGAAGTTTAGAGAATATGCTATCTCTTGGACAGTCATATTGGTACCTTTCAGTTTGGCTTTAGCATCCATGATAACGATATAAGCAATGGTATCTAAAACACTTTTACCTGTCACTTGTCTCACAGTCGTGCTTAGATGTTGAAGAGATATACCTAATTTATCTGCGTAGAACTGTGCACGACGTTCATTTTTATAATTCTCGGTGATGGCTTGAATCAGTTCCCGGCAGATTTCCTTTTTGCGGTTCGAACTGCTATTTTCGCCCGGAAATTTATGATATATCAGTCGTATGCTTGTCAGGATAGTCTGAAGAGACAATTCGACCAATTCAGAATCCATTTCGAAGTTCTCATTGCAACTGGCCCGTGATAATAGAGCAAAATAGTCTTTCAGATAACTGGCTACTTCTTCATTAAGAGGAACTACCGGCTGTTCTATCAGTTTGGGATATGCGTTACCAATATTCTTCATGAGATTGATCCGTCCGGCACAATGAGCAGAGAAGCCGGCAAAGCAAAGGCATACTTTTTCTGTTCTCTCCCGAAACTGAATGATTGTTCCCGGTAATAATGTTATTAAGTCATTGGGGTGAATTTCGTAATCAAGCAGATTGATGGAGGCTTTCATCGAACCTTCGGTACAGATGGCAACAATACATGCTTGCAACCGACAAGATTGCTTGTAAATATTGAGAATGTCTTCTGTTACATTCGTCCATGCTAATACTTCGGTAGGCAAGTCTACCTGTGGAAAGTCCATTTTCATAGTTGTGTGTGTTATATTGGGCCAACAAATGTACGCATTTTCTTTTTATTTCTTACCTTTGTTTTTATGAAAACAGTTTTTATTGATTGGAATTTGATACCATACGCCGAAGCATGGCAACGGCAAACAGAATGGTTTGATAACATTGTCCGGGCAAAAGTTCAGGGCGAGAGTTATGAAAACCGTATTGTGATGTGCGAACATCCTCATGTTTATACATTAGGACGTAGCGGGAAAGAAAATAATATGTTGTTGAGTGATGAACAATTGAAAGCAATTGATGCCACCCTTTATCATATTGATCGGGGAGGGGACATTACTTATCATGGTCCGGGACAACTGGTGTGCTATCCGATATTAAACCTGGAAGAATTTCAGTTAGGATTGAAAGAGTACGTTCATTTGCTGGAAGAAGCGGTGATTCGGGTATGTGCTTCTTATGGCATTGAAGCCGGACGTTTGGAGAAAGCGACAGGAGTCTGGTTGGAAGGTGATACGCCTCGTGCACGTAAGATTTGTGCTATCGGAGTGAGGAGCAGTCATTATGTCACGATGCATGGACTGGCTCTGAATGTAAATACCGATTTACGTTATTTCAGTTATATCCACCCTTGCGGATTTATAGATAAAGGCGTCACTTCTCTTCGTCAGGAATTAAAGCACGATGTGCCGATGGACGAAGTGAAGCAACGCCTCGAAGAGGAGCTTAGAAAACTATTCCAACTCCCAGTTGCCAAGTGCGGCGCATAAAGCAATCTTTATCAGCCAAGGCATAAGAGAAGTCTGCACGTATCGGCCAGAAGTTTATTCCGCAGCCTAGAGTGCCGTAGTTGCCCACTCCTTTATCTTTGTCTCCGAAATGATATCCCGCACGGACAACACCATATTTCAGGAAATTATATTCGGCTCCTATGCCAGCCTGGAGATGACGGATTTCAGAGGGGAGCAGATAGTTGAAGTCGAGAGCCACCTGCAAACGGTTTTCTATGCTGAATGGCAGGTCGATTGTACCTCCCAATCCTAATCTGGCGGGTAACTTTTGTCCGTCCAGCTTTTTGCCTATGTTGGCAGCTTGGAAACCAATGCTCCAGGAAGCCATTTCGTCCAATAGAGCCATATTGCGATAGTAGGTCGCGCCGAAGTCCAGACAAACGCTATTCTTGCTGTCTGCGCTTTCCGCGGCTTTGGCTTGCAGGTATCTGAACGTTAATGAAAGAGACAGATTTTTGGCTACATTTCTGAAATAAGCAGCTTCTAAGTCCCATGCGTGAGGGCGGTAATCGAGCACCTTGGGATCTTTGAAATGCCGGAAACCTACAGCAAATCCATGTATGCCTTCCCTTCCGATCCGGTAGAAAAGAGAGGCGCTATGTAGCGCATAATCTTGGTTGATCTTAGCGTATGAATAACTCGCACCCATCACTTCTTGTGAGAAAGCGATGGTAGAAGCATTATGAAAAATAGCTGTAGTACCGTTATCGGTGGTAGCTAATCCTGTACCTGCCATACCTGCCGATTGGGCGTCTGGAGTAAGTTCCAGAAAATAGGCGCTTGCCATTTCTTGTGCTCCCAGCAAAGTGGGGAATAAGCACGAGGCGAGAAGGAAATGTTTTACTCGTTTCATAATCAGTTATTTTTAGAGTGAGACATCCGGACAACACGTATGCCTGTCCACGATTTATTGTTGTTTAGCATGTGATTGAGAGGTTCATCGCTGACAACTACTTTTCCCAATGTAGAAGAAGCGTGCAGCAGGTGCAGTTTTCCCTCTTTATATTCTGCTATTCCCACATGAGCAATGTCCAGTCCGGGCATCTTCGTTGTAATAGCAATAATGTCTCCATTCATGATCCAGGGCAATCCGGCTTCCGGCAGTTCGCTTTTCGGCAACCAATGTACGACTTTTCCGGAGATTGCTTTTTCATATTCGGCCATTTGTCGTACATTTTCCGGCGAATCAGCCAATTTTTTATATTGCCTGGGATGGGTAGACATATACGAAAGAGAGATTTTCTGGGTATGCGCACTGTTTTTGGCAGTAATATCGGTGAGGAATCCGTGACGAATTCCGTTTTCTATCCATTCGGAAGTATAATGCAACCGGGAAGGATAACCGTTGATGATGCCGTCCCGATAACGTATTTTTTGCAGATTGTCGGCAAAGGAAGAACCGAGTGCCTGTGCCAACGTGTATTCTACGAAAGTGAGGCAATCTACGGCATCGGTCCGGATCACTAATGATTCTTCTCCGTCTTGATCTAATGTGTTAGCCACGTATTTAGTTCCCAGGTAAGATTTCCCGATTCGTAACATGGGTTCGGGATTTTCCGGGAATACAACGCCGTCGCGCAACCATTTCTCCAACTCCTGTGTCCATTGTTGCTTATATTTAAAATGATCCTGAAATCCCCAGCCATGTCCTCCGGTAGGATAAACATGGAGAGTTGCCGGAACCTTGTTTTTTTGTAAAGCGAGGTAATAGTTCACTCCGTGATAAGGTGCTACGGAAGGGTCGTCGGAGGTAAGAGCGATAAATGCTTGTGGAGTATCGGGCGTTACTTGCAATTCGGCAGAAAACTTCTGTATTTGTTCCATTGTTGGATTTTTGCCTAGCAATGCAGTTCTTGTATTTCCCCGGGTGACTTGCATCATCGTAACTACCGGATAAAGTAATATCTGAAAGTCCGGACGTGTTTCCGAATTGTAGTGAGTGGCGAGTGTAGCAGTTAAATGCCCTCCCGCAGAGGCTCCCATTAATCCTACCTTGTAAGGATCGACATTCCATTCTTTGGCATGTTGGCGTACCATGCGAATGGCTTGTTCGGCGTCTGATACGGGGACTTCCCAATGTCCGTTCGGCATCCGGTATTTTAATACCATATAGGTAATACCTTGTCCGCAGAACCAGGGAGCCATATCATACCCTTCTCCATCCATACCCAGTCCACGATAACCGCCTCCGGGACACATGATAATAGCCATTCCATTCGGCTTTTCCGGATGGTAGACCGTCAGGGTGGGATGCGTGACATTCGTGACAAAATGAGGACGCGTTTCCTGCTCTTCTCCGGTTAGTCCACTGGAGTTGGGAGCACCGTCGGGCCACAAAGGTAGCTCGACGGGCTGCTGCGCAAATGATATGGCAGTTACAAGTGATACTATAATGGATAATAGTCTCCTCATAATTATTTATTTAACTTTCATTGAAGCCTTTATAAAGTAAAGAATCAGTAAGGCATACGCTCCTAATGCCAACACTTCTGACCAAGTATTGTTCAACCATGCCTCATTAACCAGATTGATTCCACCAAAGCGCATCGCGGCACTGATTACTCCCATCAATGCACCTCCGGCAATGAAACCGGATGCCAGTAAAGTTCCTTTTTCACCTCTTTCCGTATTCAGAGATGCATCTTTGCTACGTGTTGTAACAAACCAATTCACTGCTCCACCCACTACCAACGGCACATTCAGTTCCAACGGAATAAACATACCCAATGCGAAAGCTAATGCAGGAATTTTACAAAGAGTCAGAATAATAGCTAAGACAGCCCCAATACCATATAACAACCAGGGTGCACCTACACCACTCATCAGCGGTTCGATAACGGCCGCCATCGCATTTGCTTGCGGAGCAGCCAGTGCGCCACTTGTAAATCCGTATGTCTTATTCAGGATAATCATTACACCGCCTACTGTTGCAGCCGATACGATTGTTCCCAAGAACTTCCATGTTTCCTGTTTGGCAGGCGTGCTTCCGAGCCAGTAACCAATCTTCAAGTCGGTGATAAAACCTCCTGCCATCGATAGTGCGGTACATACTACACCACCCATTACCAATGCGGCAACCATGCCCGAAGGACCTTTCAGTCCGACAGCTACCATCACTACGGAAGCCAAAATCAGTGTCATCAATGTCATTCCCGAAACCGGATTAGTACCAACAATCGCAATGGCATTAGCTGCTACTGTGGTGAACAGGAAAGAGATACCGGCAACCAGAACAATGGCTACCAATGTATGCAACAGATTCCCTTGCATGACATCAAGGTAGAAGAATAATACGATTAAGATCAGTGTGATGATGGAACCGATGGCGATAATCTTCATGGAAAGATCCCGTTGGGTACGGATAATGCTCTTCTCTACATTCCCTTTACCGCCCATCTCTTTGGCTGCCAGTCCGACAGCGCTCTTGATGATGCTCCAGGAACGGATAATACCGATCACACCCGCCATAGCGATACCGCCGATACCGATGCTCTTGGCATAATATTTGAATATTTCTTCCGGACTCATTATACCTACGGTAGAGGTGATTTCCGGATTCCATGCATTCAGTACACTGTCACCCCAGATAGCAGACATTCCCGGAATGATAATCCACCACACAGCCAATGAACCGGCACAAATGATGGAAGCATATTTCAGTCCGACGATATATCCCAAACCAAGCACGGCGGCACCGGTGTTTACCTTGAATACCAATTTTGCCTTTTCTGCCAGCATTTCTCCGGCACTACAAACACGGGTGGTAAAGTTCTCGTTCCACCATCCGAATGTCGCTACGATGAAGTCATATAATCCGCCGATCATACCTGCCATCAATAACGGTTTAGCCTGGCTGCCGCCTTTTTCTCCGGAGATCAACACCTGTGTAGTGGCTGTTGCTTCCGGGAAAGGATATTTTCCATGCATGTCGCTGACGAAGTATTTACGGAAAGGGATCAGGAATAGAATACCCAATACGCCACCCAATAAAGAGCTGATGAATACCTGCATGAAGGTAACCGTCATCTCGGGATATTTAGCTTGGAGAATATAAAGAGCGGGGAGGGTGAAGATTGCTCCGGCAACGATTACTCCGGAACAAGCTCCGATAGACTGGATAATCACATTTTCGCCCAACGCATTTTTTCTTTTGGCAGCTCCGGAAACTCCTACGGCAATGATCGCAATTGGAATAGCTGCTTCAAATACCTGTCCGACCTTCAACCCCAGATAGGCAGCGGCGGCCGAAAAAAGGATTGCCATGGCAATACCCCATGCTACTGACCAGATATTAACTTCCGGATGATTTTTAGAGGGACCCATCAACGGGTTGTACACTTCCCCGGGTTTCAACTCTCTGAACGCATTCTCGGGTAACCCGGTGAATTTGTCTTCTTCTTGTTTCATAGTTTTTATAATTTGCTAATGTGTTAATTTACATTTCCGTCCTCAAAGTAAACAAAAAAAAAGGAGAACCGAAAGATTCTCCTTTATGTAATAGTCTATTTTTTCCTACTTTGCATCTTTTGCCGTCATATCGCCCTCGATATACAATCTTACCATCTCTGTTTTGGCGTTGGTACGCAAGGTGATTGATTTTTTGAAATGTCCCGGATATTTGCCTGTTCCGTTATAAGTCACCTTGATTGTTCCCTTTTTGCCCGGCATGATGGGCTCCTTTGTATATTCGGGTACTGTACATCCGCAAGAGGCTACAGCCTGATGGATCACCAGAGGGGCATCGCCGATATTAGTAAAGGTAAATGTGCAACTGACAACCGGGCTGTTTTCAGAAAACTTACCGAAATCGTGAGTTGTTTTGTCAAACTTGATATCTGCATTTGTTTGCGCAAATGCAAAGCTTACGCCCATTACTAACAGGGTCATTAAAAAAAGTATCTTTTTCATTTTTCCTTCTCTTTTTGATTACAAACGACAAAGATAATGCTTTTCCCCTAAAATATACTTTATGGAGTGCGAAATAGTATTAAACGATTCTCTTTTGCTATTTTGAGAGTTGGAATCCGAGCATCATTCCATCGTAATTTTCGGCCAGTGAACTAACTGTTTTCAGTGCGGTACTGCTGCTTTTGCTGCCGATGAAAGCCATTAATTTCAACAGTTTGTCCGAGTTGAACAGTAACTCCAGTGAACTGGAACTGCAATTTACTTTAGCGTGCAGATTCAGAAGTTTCAAATACTTCAAATCAACTTGTTTGGTTGAAGCATTGTAGGAGTAAGTGCCTTTCAATGTTTTCTTGCCCACCGTGCTGGTGAAAGTACTGTCGGCATTGAAAGTGAAACTCATTTGGCCGTCTTTAATACCTATTTTGCTTAATTGTTCGTTCAGCTTATTTTCAGCCATAGTGGCTGCGGCAGCTCCGCCTGCTTTCATTAGTAAGTTATCCGATTCGAACTCTACGGCCGAACCTTTGTAGTTCCATGTTCCGGTCATGTCGATAGATTCGGTGGTTCCGGTGATGGCATTCACTACTTTTGAAATGTTGTCCTTATTTAATAAGTCGGACCATGATTGCGCCTGGCTGTTAGTCGCCATCAGCATAAATACTGCCATAAAGGCAATAGATAAAAAACTCTTTTTCATTTTCATTCTTCTTTCATTTAACATTGAGATCCTTGTTTATGTTTTCTATGTAGTTGAGTATATCAATACGTCCTGTGCGGTCTTCCGAGGAAGATACGAAGTGAGGAGGGAGCTCTTCCCATTGTTTACTCAACTCACGTAAATAGGCATTGATATTCATTTTTAAACGTCCACCTTTGAGTTTATCGGCTTTGGTAAAGATGATAGAGAAGGGGATACCGTTCTCGCCCAGCCATTCCATAAACTCAAGGTCTATTTTTTGAGGTTCCAGCCGGCTGTCTATCAGGACAAAGAGGTTGGTCATTTGCTCCCGTTCCAAAATATAATCTTCGATTATGGTGCGTATCTGGTCTTTCCCTTTTTGTCCGCGTCGGGCATAGCCATATCCCGGAAGGTCGACGAGATACCAATTCTTATTGATAAGGAAGTGGTTGATTAACATCGTTTTTCCCGGAGTAGAGGAGGTCATGGCCAGACCTTTACGACTGGTCAACATATTGATAAGACTTGATTTACCCACATTCGAACGGCCTATAAAGGCATATTCCGGGAAAATACCGGCTGGGCATTTCTTCACGTCCGTATTGCTAATCACAAATTCAGCACTTGTTATTTCCATTTTCTTGTCATTTATTTCTTTGTAAAATCGTTTATAATAAACTTGTTCATTGTTTATAATAAACTATTGCGCAGTTTATAATAAACTCTGCCATTATTTATTATAAACTTCGGAGTACCTGTTTTCATGGTACTTTCAGCGTTTTCCCTTTTTTAGACATACAAATTAACCCCGCAAAGGTAAGCGTTCCATTTAACATTAGCAATTCATAACCGAATTTATATCCGGTTTCTTTTCCAATCCACCAGTCGGCAAGATAGCAGATCAGTGGTGAAAGGATGGCTATGAGAGGAACCCACCGGTCGTTCGTTTGCCTGCGTGTAAAAAGTCCGAAAGCAAACATTCCAAGCAGGGGGCCGTATGTGTAGGAGGCGATGATATATATGGCGTCAATAACGCTCTTATTATTAAGTATTTCTACCAGGCAGATGAAGAATGCCAATAAGACTGATAACGATAAATGCACTTTGCTTCTTTTGCGACGTGCCGTTTCTTCTGTGTCTTTTTCCGTATTCAGCAGGTCTACGCATACACTGGTTGTCATGGCTGTCAGGGCGGAATCCGAGTTGCTGAAAGCTGCTGCGATAATACCGATTGTAAAAAGTACCAATACGGATTGTCCCAGATAACCTTGGGCTGCAAACATGGGTAGTATATCATCATTCATGGCTGGCAGTTCGAGGTGCATCTGTCCCGCTAGCGCTATTAATAGAATTCCCAAGCATAGAAAAAGGAAATTTAGCGGAATGAATGAGAAACCGTAGCAGTACATGTTTTTTTGTGCTTCCTGGAGGTTCCGGCAAGAAAGATTCTTTTGCATCATATCCTGATCCAGTCCGGTCATTACGATGACGATGAAGATACCACTGAAGAACTGTTTGAAGAAGTTCTGTCGGGATACCCAGTCGTCAAATACAAAAATACGGCTGTGTTCGCTGTTTTGGATTGTTTGCACAATGCCGCTGAAGTTAAGGTCTAATCTTTGGATCGTAAAATAGATGATAAAAATCAGAGCGGCAATCAGGCAAAATGTTTGTAAGGTATCTGTCCACACAATGGTCTTTATTCCGCTTTTATGAGTATATATCCATACCAATGCAACCGAACCGACAGCAATCAGCCAAAAGGGAACGTGCATTTCTTGGAATACATACGTATGGAGAATAAGGCATACCAGATAAAGTTTGGCTGCGGTTCCCAACATGCGTGACAGCAGAAAGAAAAAGGAACCGGTGCGATAGGCGCGCACTCCGATGCGGGTGCCGAGATATCCGTAGATGCTTGTCAGATTCAACTTATAATATAAAGGAAGTAAGATATGGGCTACGACCATGTATCCGAAGAAAAATCCGAGTACCGTTTGCATATACGTCATATCCATTCCGCGCACCATTCCCGGTACAGAGACGAAAGTGACTCCGGAGATAGAGGCGCCAATCATTCCAAAAGAGACTATATACCAAGGTGATTGGTTCTCTCCCTTGAAGAACGCTGCATTCGATCCTCCCTTACGTCCGGTGATACGGGCTATTAGTAATAATACCGCGAAGTAGCAAAGAATAGTGACTAGTATCATCATAACAGATGCAAAGGTAGCAATTTTTGTAGGTATTAAAAACAATAATCTGTATCTTTGCAAGGTTTTATCGATAGAACAGCAAATATTATCTATGAACCAACAATATCCTTCTATACTGCTTGAAAAGGCAGTCGGCGAATTTTCCAAACTTCCGGGTATCGGGCGTAAGACGGCTATGAGGCTTGTTCTACATCTGCTCCGTCAGGATACGGCTACGGTGGAAGCTTTCGGAAATTCTATCATAACGTTGAAACGTGAGGTGAAATACTGCAAAGTGTGTCATAATATATCCGATACTGAAACTTGCCAGATTTGTGCTAATCCGCAACGGGATGCTTCCACTGTCTGTGTGGTGGAAAATATCCGTGATGTAATGGCGGTGGAGGCAACCCAGCAGTATCGCGGGCTTTATCATGTTTTGGGTGGGGTTATTTCTCCAATGGACGGAGTAGGACCGAGTGACCTTCAAATTGAAAGCCTGGTGCAGCGGGTGGCTGAAGGTGGAATCAAAGAAGTTATTCTGGCATTGAGCACTACGATGGAGGGGGATACTACCAACTTCTATATCTATCGCAAGCTGGATAAACTAGGGGTTAAACTAAGTGTGATAGCCCGTGGCATATCGGTTGGTGATGAACTTGAATATGCCGATGAAGTAACTTTAGGACGCAGTATTGTGAACCGGACGCTTTTTACCGGAACTGTATAATCATTATTAATCATTTAAGAACGAACATGGAAGAACAGATAAAACGAGCTGTCAGAAATTTGAATATCAGTTATGTTTTCTTTTGGGTACTCCCGGCATTTTTGCTTGGGGCAGGAGAGTTTGAACTCTTTCCCGTAGGAGGTTTGGTAGATAACGCACCGGCTATCTACTATTTTGAGACGGTCGGCATTTTGCTCACTGCTTTATGTGTGCCTCTTTCTCTCAAATTATTTAGCTTGGTGCTTAAGAAAAAGATAGATCACATGACTATCACGCTTGCCTTGAAGCGATATGTGCAATGGAACATTGTTCGCTTGGGAGTGCTTGAAGTAGCTATTGTAGTGAACCTTTTGTGTTACTACCTGACGTTGAGCAGTACGGGTAACCTCTGTATGCTGATTGGCCTCACGGCGTCACTTTTCTGCCTGCCCAGCGAGAAGAGATTGCGTAACGAACTTCACATTGCAAAAGAAGAAAAGTTATGAGACAGTCTTTCTTAATGAACGAACGTATTTATCTTCGTGCAGTAGAACCGGAAGATATGGACATTATGTACGAGATGGAAAATGACCCTTCCATGTGGGACATCAGTAACTTTACGGTTCCATACTCCCGTTACGTGTTGCGCCAATATATTGAAGGTTCACAGTGTGATGTGTTTGCGGATAAGCAATTACGTCTGATGATGGTACGCAAATCCGACCAGTGTATCCTTGGTACGATTGATATTACGGATTTCGTTCCCCTTCATTCGCGGGGAGAAGTCGGAATTGCCGTTCATAAGGATTATCGGCAACAAGGTTATGCCACCGACGCACTGAAGCTACTTTGTGAATACGCTTTTGATTTTCTGTCTTTAAGTCAGCTTTATGCGCATGTCACGACAGATAATGACGTTTGTGTAAAGCTGTTCACGTCTTGTGGCTTCGTTCAATGCGGATTATTGAAAAACTGGCTGCAAGTGGAGGGCTGCTACAAAGATGCATTGCTTCTCCAATGTTTGAATCCTAAGAAATAAAATATTAGTTGAGAGTAGGCACTTGCGGGAAGCGTGACCACGTTTCGTACTTGCTGCCTAGCTTCTCTAAAGCAGTCCGCCACATATCCTTGATATTGTTTTTCATCAGATATGATTTTTCTTCTTCAGACACCAGCCATGTGTTTTCTCTGATTTCGTTATTTAACTGTTCGCTATCCCAACCGGAATATCCCAAGAAGAAACGAATGCATTCACTGATTTTATTCCCTTGTAATATATATTTCTTTATTTCATCAAAATCTCCATTCAGATAAAGCCCTTTACTGATAGAAATGGATCCGGGGATATCAGATAATGTGTGGAGATAAAATAGGGTATCAGTGGCAATAGGTCCACCTTTGTATAGAGGAATCTCATCCAGATATTTAAATTCCATGATGATATCGTTAAGGAACAATGGCAGTTGCTTGTTGATAACCAATCCCATACTTCCTTCATCCGTATGATCGACCAGTAAAATTACGGATCTGCCAAACGTTGCGTCACGTAGAAAAGGTTCTGATATTAAAATCCTTCCTCTCGATGGCAACACATTATTCGATTGAATCTTAAATATGTCAGAGTCGATATTCATGCCACTAAAGTAAGAAAAAAAACGGAATAACAATCGTTCTTTCCGTTTTTTTTCATTTTAAGAATGGCTTTTATGAATATCTTATGTCAAATAATCAGGCTATCGAATGATTTTCAGCAAATAGTTTCATTCTTTCATCCAGTTGAGCATATTGGTGGTCTTTAATGAAAGAGGTACACGCGCGCAATCCTTCCTGATGGCTTCCTGTAGTTACTAATGAGATAGCGCTGACTCCGTAGTACATCAATTCTTTCGCCAGTTCGCCACTGGTCATTCCCGGATAACCGATGGTGAAATAAAATCCGTCTGCAATCGGCTCGCCCAGATCGTTGTCATATACCAGATGAAAACCGTGACGGAGGAAGATTTCTTTTAATTTCCGTGCTCTTTCACCGTATATCTTCACTTCGTTAAGGAAATTATATTGTCCTTCGTTGGCAGCTTTCAGCATGGCGGCCATGGCGAACTGTGCAGAATGACTAGTTCCTGAAGAAAGCGCATAAAGCACACGGTGAATGAAAACCGTTCCGAAAGTTCCGCCACCATATCGTTTGGTCAGTCCCGGATAGCTTCGGTGGTATAGTTTATCAGAGATACAACTTACCCCAATACGTTGCCCGGCGTAGCTGAATGCTTTTGAGCCGGAAATCAGCAATACGTAATTGTCCGTATAATGGGCAACTGATGGCTGGAAAGGAGGTTGATACGGTTTACTTAAATCTTGGCGGAAGTCCATGGCAAAATAAGCCAAATCCTCCAGAACAATCACATCATACAGTGTTGCCAATTTACCGATAATCCTCAATTCTTCTTCTTTCAGGCAAATCCAGCTGGGATTATTGGGATTTGAATAAATGATGGCTGATATATTTCCTTTTTTCAGATAGCTTTCCAGTTTCTCTTTCAGTTTTTCTCCGCGGTAGTCATACACATCAAATGTTTCAAACTTTTGCCCCATTACAACCAACTGCTGTTTCTGTACCGGAAACCCTGGATCGATAAACAAAATCGTATCTTTCTTTTCGTCACATTGGCTGCAAGTAAGAAATGAAGCGAATGTACCTTGCATGGAACCAGTGACAGGCACACAACCTTCCGGACTTAAATCTACGTTGATGAATGCTTTGATAAAGTTGGATGCCTCTTTCTTTAGTTCCGGCAATCCGTTGATGTCGGGATATAGACTGGCAATGCCATTTTGTAATGCTTCAATTTCCGCTTTCACGCCTACAGCGGAAGGAGGAAGTCCCGGAACACCCATTTCCATTTTGATAAATTCAACTCCCGATGCTGTTTCTGCTTTTGAAGCAATAGCTTTCACTTCACGAATGGTAGCTTTGGAAAAATCGACAATTTGAAACTCATTGATGGTTTCGTCAATCAGATGTCGTTCAATTGGTGTATTTTTCATTCTATTTTCTATTTTATTAGTAGCTGCAAATGTACACGATAATTCTTAATAAACCCACTTTTTCAGAAAAAAGATACTGAAGCTATTGCAGGTTTCAAAAAAATATCTACCTTTGCATCCGCAATCGAGAGAGATGCTAAAGTGAATATTTTGGTGCGTTAGTTCAGTTGGTTAGAATACATGCCTGTCACGCATGGGGTCACGGGTTCGAGTCCCGTACGCACCGCATTAGGAAATAAAAAATCCTCTGATTTTCAGTAAATCAGAGGATTTTTTATTTTGAAGATAGCGAATAATCGCTATCTCTTTTTTCCATCATATCCCCATTTCACATAGATGGCTCCCCATGCAAATCCTGCTCCAAATGCAGTAAGAATTAGGTTATCTCCTTTTTTGAATTTATCTTCAAAATCCCAGAGGCAGAGTGGGAGAGTGCCGGCACTAGTGTTACCGTATCGTTCGATGTTGACCATGACCTTTTCGACAGGAACTTCCAAACGTTGTGTTACGGCGGTGATAATACGTTGATTAGCCTGATGAGGAATTACCCAGTCGATGTTTTCTTTGCTTAGATGGTTTCTTGCAATGATAGATTCACAGGCATCAGCCATGTTGGATACTGCATATTTGAATACAGTACGTCCTTCCTGATAGATATAATGCATTTGATTATCCAATGTATAATAAGAAGGAGTACATATAGAGCCACCCGCTTTAATGTGCAAAAAAGGCAATCCTTTACCATCTGTTCTTAACACAGCATCCATAATGCCAAAATCTTCAGTAGTAGGTTCAAGCATGACAGCTGCTCCGCCATCACCGAAAATCGGACAAGTTGCCCGGTCGGCATAATTTATTATTGACGACATCTTTTCAGCGCCTACAACTACCACTTTCTTGTAATTTCCAGAACGGATAAAATTGGCTCCAGTCTCCAGTGCATATAAAAAACCGCTGCAAACAGCTTGCATGTCAAAAGCAAAAGCTCTTTTCAGTCCCAGTCTTTCACATAAAATAGAAGCCGTGGAAGGAAAGCGGTAGTCAGGGGTTGTTGTAGCTACAATTATCAGATCAATATCATCCGGATTTGTTTGGGTGCGTTTTATTAACTGTTTGACAGCTTTACGAGCTATGTAAGAAGTTCCCAGTCCTTCCTCTTTCAAAATACGTCTTTCTTTAATGCCGATACGCCCCATAATCCATTCATCGGTAGTATCTACCATTTTGGAAATCTCATCATTGGTCAAGATATAATCGGGTACATAGCCTCCGACTCCTGTAATTACTGCGTTTATTTTTTCCATTCGTTTTATCTAGTTTGGGTAATTTGAATAAGGAGGTTCATTCGAAAAATCAGAAATGCGGGCGCAAATATATAGAAAAGAGACCGAATTCCAATAGTAGTTTGTGAAACTGTAGCCTTTTTAATTAATAAAAAGGAATATTTGACCAAATTTTGTCTAAATTTTTAGCAGGCAATTTTTGTTTAAATGAATGAGTTGTTGTAAATAATTGATTCATAGGTAATTGTGAATGTTGCTCCGGTATTGCTAACTACGAAGTTTGTCAAACAACTCGTCATTGTATAAAGATGACTTATTGGTTAGAGGCTATTTAAATTTTATGCAAATCATATTTTCGCTTCCTTTCTTGTCTTGCAGGTTCAAGATTTTCTTGATGACTTGCAAATGTGTGTTCTTCTAAATCCATACTGCCATCGGTAATGTATGGTAATAGTCAGTTATTCATCAAGAAAAATATTGTATATGTGAAAATATACACAGCGATATGATAACCGGCAGAAGCTGCAGTACGTGCCAGATGCAGTGCAAATGCTGTTTTACCTACCGCAGGACGGGCAGCAATAACGATCTCCTCACCGGGTTGCCAGCCGCATGTCACCCGGTCAAGGTCGGCAAATCCAGTAGTCAGTCCTGTAGCACTGTTCTTGTTGCTGGCCATGCGGGCCTCTATCAACTTATAGTGTCCTCTATGAGTTGTGACGTGGAACGGAGATGTTCGGCAGTACCACATTCATTTTCCAATCGGTCGAGGAGGGTATGGGCATTTGCCAGCGTATCGTCTATATCAGTTATCCTGACAGTTGGGAAAATAAGCCACTGCCATCTCGGATAGTACGTGGTAACCGTGAAGCAGCCAGTCAAAAGATTGATTATCCATTGTTTAAAATATTTTAGTACGCCGCAAAATTATGACTCGTTTCATTGGATGAAAAAAACGTTTTTCTGATGCTGGTAATTTAAATGTAAAATAAGTATGAATATTTTTAAATAAAAATCTAATTATTTAAACATTCTTTTCTATATTTGCATTCGAGATTAGATTTTATATGGCAGTTTTGTCGATTAATAATCAGTAATATCAAACCATTTATATATAACTAAATTTTATAATGTTGAAAGGAATAGAAATAATAAAAGATCGTTTACAACGAAAGCGAAAACAGTACATCCATCAGGGAGAGAAAATAGAACAAATGAAGTGTACAATGCAAAACACCGGTGAGGAAATTGAGCAACTGGAATATGTGCTTAATGAGATGGAGCATATAGCGGATGTAAATCGTGCGCCACGAGTGATTCCAAATGCTAGGGTGGAGGAGGTGTTTGCATATCTCTGCCGGGTGTTTGAGTTTTTGCAGCACCGTTTAAAGCTGCATTTCAAATATAAATTGGCATGCGAAGTCATCTTTGCCTACTATCAGTTTAAAAGTCGGTTGCATACTCCTGGACGGGAATATTTAAGCTTTGCAACTATACTGACTTACTTTAAACGTGAAAGAGGAATGGCGTATGGGTGATTTCAAAAATATCGAAATATAGAGATAATAGTGTGAAAAACAAATGTTTTAGGAACAGAAATGACGAATTTGATATTTTTTCCTTATTTTTGTGTGTCCATTTTTGAATGATATGATACAGATAATACGATTAAAAGGAAAAGACAAACACTTATATCGGCTTTTAGCGCCGATGGTGATGGATCCCGAAGTGATACGCGCAAACAATAATTACCCTTTCAAGACGGGCGAAGAGTATGTGTGGTTCATTGCGATTGAAGATAAAGAAGTGGTGGGCTTCGTCCCCGTGGAACAGAAAAGCCGGAAGAAAGCTGTAATCAATAATTATTATGTGAAGGCAGAAGGCACCGTACGGGAGGAAATCCTGTCACATCTGTTGCCCGCTATCGTTGCGGAATTTAGGCCCGAGAGTTGGTTGCTCAATTCGGTCACACTGGTACAAGATAAAGAAACATTTGAAAAGTTTGAATTTGTATCGATGGACAAGAAATGGACACGGTATGTAAAAATGTATAGATAACTTATGACGAAAAAGAAAATAGCAGGCACAAAGAATGTATATGAATTAGCACAAGAACGACTGAAAGTTATATTTAATGAATTTGATAATATATATGTGTCATTCTCCGGAGGTAAAGACAGCGGGGTACTGCTGAATATGTGTATCGATTATATCCGGAAGAATAACCTGAAGGTACGTTTGGGAGTTTTTCACATGGATTATGAGATCCAGTATAAAATGACCATTGACTATGTAGACCGGATGCTGGAGGCCAATAAGGATATTTTGGATGTATACCGGGTATGCATCCCTTTCCGTGTGGCTACCTGCACCTCGATGTATCAATCTTTTTGGCGTCCGTGGGAAGACAGCAAAAAGAATATATGGGTTCGTTCCATGCCGAAAAAGGCAATGACCAAAGAAGATTTTCCTTTTTATAATACAACCATGTGGGATTATGAATTTCAGATGCGTTTTGCGCAATGGATACATAATAAAAATGATGCAGTGCGCACTTGTTGTCTGATTGGGATTCGTACACAGGAAAGTTTCAATCGGTGGAGATGTATCTATATGAGCCGTAAATTCCAGATGTATCATAAATATAAATGGACTTCAAAAGTAGGGAACGATATTTATAATGCCTACCCTATTTATGACTGGAAAACAACGGATGTATGGACTGCCAATGGAAAATTCCAGTGGGATTATAATGTTTTATACGATCTTTATTATCGTGCCGGAGTCAATCTGGAGCGTCAGCGTGTAGCAAGTCCCTTTATTAATGAGGCACAAGAGAGTTTGCAGCTTTACCGGGTGCTTGATCCTAATACCTGGGGTAAAATGGTGGGAAGGGTGAACGGTGTGAACTTTACCGGTATGTATGGTGGTACTCATGCAATGGGATGGCAATCGGTGAAACTTCCCGAAGGATATACATGGCGCGAGTTTATGTATTTTTTGTTGTCTACTCTGCCGGAGCGGGCGAGGAAGAATTATCTACGGAAACTTTCAGTGAGCGTGAATTTCTGGCGGACAAAAGGCGGATGCCTAAGTGATGCCACCATCCAAAAGCTGATTGATGCGAAAGTACCAATTATCGTTATGGACAACAGTAACTACAAAACGTTGAAAAAACCGGTACGTATGGAATATCAGGATGATATCGACATTCCGGAATTCAAAGAAATACCCACGTATAAGCGAATGTGCGTTTGTATTCTTAAGAATGACCATGCCTGCAAATATATGGGATTCTCACCTACAAAGGAGGAGATGAGTAAGAGAAGTCAAATTATGGAACAATATAGAATCATAGTATCATGAGTGTAGATAAAAGCCCTGTTTACGAGGTAAAAGCGGTGCCCGTAGAAAAAGTATATGCGAACGATTATAATCCGAATGTCGTTGCACCGCCTGAAATGAAGTTGCTGGAACTTTCTATTTGGGAAGATGGCTTTACGATGCCATGTGTATGTTACTACAATAAAGATGAAGACCGTTATATCCTGGTGGATGGTTACCATCGCTATACGGTATTGAAGACTTCCCAACGAATCTATAAGCGTGAAAACGGTTTGTTGCCGATTGTGGTGATAGACAAAGACTTGTCTAACCGTATGAGTTCAACAATCCGGCACAACCGTGCGCGTGGAATGCATAACATTGAATTGATGTGCAACATTGTTGCGGAGCTTGATAAGGCAGGTATGTCCGATCAATGGATAATGAAAAATATTGGTATGGATCGTGATGAATTGTTACGTCTGAAACAAATTTCAGGACTTGCTGATCTGTTTGCTAATCGCGAATTCAGTATTCCTGATGAGGTGGCACCTACGGAAACTGAGCGTAAAACCTTATAATCTGATAGTTATATATATACAGAAATTGAGTATTTTGTCATTTAGGCACAAATTATACAAGTTATTAGCTTATTTTGTTGTATAAAATAGTTAGTTCTTTTGTCTAATTTGTGCCTAAGTTGTGTCTAAATGACACGGAAAACTATAACTTCCCTCTATTGTCCAAGTTTTTATGAAAGAAACTTGGGAATTTTAAAATGTTCGCATATCGAAAGAAATGAGGATATTGAATATTTTTGTTGTGAATTTCGTAACCTTGTTGTTCGCTACCTACATAATTAGTCCCTTTATTCTAAATTGATTCTCTGTAACAGAAATGAATACAATTTTGTATCTCCTTTAATATTCCGAAATTTGCAATATGAGATTTGGACAAAAATATTGTCCTGAGAGAAAAGCAAAAAGAGAAATATATAAGAAGTAGAGGAAAGTATATTAGAGAATTAATGAGAGAAATAACAAAACTTACAATCAGTTTTTTATATTTGATTTTTTTATTATCTGTGGTGTGTGTGCAGGGGTCGAATGTGACCGGCACTCTCTTTCAATTAACACCGAAAGTGACAACTTGTGCGGATATATATGCCAAGTTGTTGATTATGCCGTTGAGCAATCCTTGGCTTGGCTCTCTCTCTTATAGTGACACTCAAGAATCAATCTCCATGAATTATATTATGTATGAGTCCGGCATTCAGAACAATACCTGTCTGCACATCAAGGGACTTGGTCTGGTAATAACATCGGTAACAGATGGGGGCTGACTGGTTGATGTAGTATGAAGAAGGACAAAGAGAAACAGGTGACAGGATGATGTGTATCTAACATTAAAAACAGGAAATTTGGAAAAAGAAGTTCATATTAGACAAAGGAAAGCTGTTCCTGCTGCGGGAAGTACGCTTCAGCTCATGCCTACTGAAAATTCAAATTCGGAGGTGCATGAAATCAATTATTTCTGCCTTACGGGCGAAGTGGATGAAAGTGCTAAAAATTGGATCCGTCTGTATTCTTCCGTAATGCCGGAGGAACATACAGGAGAAGAACGCATTATCGTTGAAGACGGTAAGATATATATTAAGGTATTGCCCAATATAGAGGCGGATTCCAGAAACGGAATCGTACATCTCACAACAATGGCGTCTTCCGTTAAAACGGGCATCAGTAATGTGCAACGCATAAAAATAGATGTTACTCAATTGGGGCAATAAATAACAGTAAATGTGATATAAATGAAGAAAGTTGTTATACCCATATTATTCATGCTCGGATGTGCTATTTCCGAGGGTTATGCCCAGAAGGTTGCGTTGAAAAGCAATCTGCTGTATGACGCTACCACTACCATGAATTTGGGGTTGGAGATCGGACTGGCGCGTAAATGGACGCTGGACATTCCGGTCAATTATAATCCGTGGAAACTTTCCGACGGCAAACGCCTCCGTCATTGGGGGATACAACCCGAAGTTCGTTACTGGTTTTGTGAGAGTTTTCGCCGTATGTTTATCGGAATGCACGGACATTATGCCGATTTCAATGTAAGGGGATGGCCCGACTGGTCTTTTATCAGTGACAATATGCAGCATACGCGTTATCAGGGATATCTTTATGGTGGTGGCTTTTCCGTAGGATATTCGTGGATTCTGAAAAAACGCTGGAGTATAGAAACATCTGTCGGAGTGGGATATGCGCACATTGTATATGACAAATATCCTTGCTCTACTTGTGGTACGAGATTAAAGGAAAGCAGCAAAAACTATTTCGGGCCTACTAAAGCAAGTGTGTCACTTATTTATGTAATTAAATAATGAGGAGTATGATAATAAGAAAAATAGATTTCCTTGTGTGTATGTTGGTGGTTTGCAGCCTGAATATAAACACAGCTATGGCTCAATCCCGCTCTTACGAAGGTGGCATTACTGTGAATCCGGTGCGGTTGGAACAGAAAGGTGATTTTATTCATGTCGATATAGATTTTGTTTTGAATAATGTGAAAGTGAAATCTGCCCGGGGAATGGATTTTATTCCGCGACTGGTGACTCCCGGATACACACAGAATCTTCCGAAAGTTTCTATTAAAGGTCGTGACGAGTATCTGGCGTATGAGCGTGAGCTTGCGTTGATGAGTGCCAAAGAGAAGAGAAACTACGAGAAGCCATATATAGTGGAAAAAGCTGGAAAACTAAGAAATGATACGATTCGGTATCAATATCTGGTTCCGTTCGAATCATGGATGAAGAATGCGCGTCTGGACGTGCAGCATGACGAATGTGGTTGCGGCGAAATGGCATTAATGAACATCGAGGAATTTGGCAAAGTGACGTTGGAACGTGTATGGACGCCTTACGTAGTGGCTCCTCAGTTTGCTTATCTGCAACCGAAAGCGGAAGAAATCAAACAACGGGATGTTCAAGCGGAATGTTTTCTGGATTTCGAGGTGAATAAAGTCAATATTCGTCCCGAATACATGAATAACCCTCAGGAACTGGCTAAAATCCGCAAGATGATCGATGAGCTGAAGTCCGATCCGAATGTGAAAGTGAACCGTTTGGATATTATCGGTTATGCTTCTCCGGAAGGAACATTGGCAGCGAATAAACGTCTGTCTGAAGGACGTGCCATGGCGCTCCGGGATTATCTGGCATGCAGATACGATTTTCCGAGAAACCAATACTACATTGTCTTTGGAGGTGAAAACTGGGACGGACTGGAGAAGGCGCTTGAAACAATCGAATTGGAATATAAAGACGAAGTGCTGGATATTATCAGGAACATACCTATTGAAAAAGGAAGAGAAACAAAACTGATGCAACTTCACGGAGGGACACCTTACCGATACTTGTTGAAGTATATTTTCCCAAGTTTGCGTGTGGCTATCTGCAAAGTGAATTACGAAGTGAGGGATTTTAGTGTGGAGGAAGCAAAAGAGATTATCAAGACGCGTCCGCAGAATTTGAGCTTGAATGAAATGTTTTTGGTAGCTAATACCTATCCGACAGGCTCGCAAGAATTTATTGATGTGTTCGAAACGGCTGTCCAGATGTATCCGCAGAGTGAGATTGCAAATATAAATGCTGCTACTGCCGCTTTATCACGTAATGAATTGGTTTCGGCTGAACGTTATCTGGACATGGTGAATTCGAATAAGAATTTGCCGGAATATAATAATGCTATGGGAATATTAATGTTAATGAAGGGAGATTATGAATCATCGAAGAAGTATTTGAAGTTTGCAGAGCAGTCAGGTCTGGATGCAGCTAGGAGCAATCTGGAAGAATTAGTCAGGAAGAAGGCTAATGCTGCTAAAATGAAAAAGAATGGTAAGTAAAACTTACTGATTAAGTGGGAAATTATATAAGTATTAATTCTAATAATTTTTTGTATTATGCTAAAGATTAAATCAATTTTAGTTTCGTTGCTGGCTGTTGCGGCACTGGCAAGTTGTTCAAATGAGAATCTGGAGGAAAATCCGGAGGTTGAAGGGGGAGCAGGTTATGATGTAGCTTACGTATCAATTAGTCTGACTAATCCCAAAGTGCCTGGTTCACGTGCTTCTGGTGAACAGACGGCTTTAGAGGAGGAAAGCGCGATTAATGAGCTCTATTTGATTACGTTCAATGCGAGTAAGGTGGTGACTAAGGATGAAAAGGCAACTAAGTATGCCACGGTATTGGGATCAAGTTCTTTTGGAACAAATAATGGAGTTACGACCCCGAATACTCCGGTTAAAGTGGATCCGAATACTAAGTATTTGCTTGTTATAGCCAATCCGGGTTACCAATTAAAGGATCGCTTGGATAATCTTTCAGCGGGTGCAACCTATACTACCATCAATGGAATGATTACAGTTCCTGAAAACAATACTAAGCCCAACAATGCTTATCTGGTAGAGGAGGTTGTACATTCCAAAGGCTGTGCAATGATTAATGTTGGATTCTACGATGACTCCGATTCAGATCCATCCAATCATGCATGGGAGGATGAATGTCTGCTCGATGTATCGGATAAGATTGTTTTGGTCAGCGACTATAAATCGGAAGCGCAAGCTCAGAATGCAGCGAAAAGTAATCCGGCTACCCTTGAGATAGAACGCCTTGCTGCAAAGTTGGAGGTTATGATTGGCGGTTCATTAGAAGTAGGACCTTTTGAAGATGGAACAAATGCAAGTCTTGGACAGTTTGATTTTGGAAACTGGACTATAGACTATTATAACTCTCTGTTCTATCCTTTTGCAAAGAAGACTACCACAGCATCGTCTCATACTACCGGATTCTACAAAAGTAACTTCTATACAGTCGACCCGAACTTTACGACTGCGGGTGGAACCGAATATCTTACAGGCATTATTAAGAATACACTCGATGCTGCAACTCGCGAACCTAAGGTGGAATGGGTTGCTGAAAGTGCGACTGCAGGTGATAATTACAAATACTGTATCGAGAATACGATGGCCGCAGGATATCAGAAGTTCGGTGCGGCTACGCGTCTGGTACTTAAGGGACAGTATGCACCTTGGAAGTCTGGTGAATTTACTTTAGGAAATGACTGGTATCGTCTTCCTAATGGAACTAACTCTGTAAACTTCAAGAGTTTTGCCGACTTGCTGGCTGCTTATACGCCTGCCAAAGCTAAAGAAACAGCCTCAGACCCTATGACCGCCCAGGAGAAACTTTTAGTTTCGGCATGCGAACTGTTCTATACTCAGATAAAATCTGAACTTACCGCCAATGATCCGGGTGATTTTGCATCCCTTACGCAGGCTATTCTTGACGACAACAACATTCAGAATGGTGGTGAACTGTGTAAAAAAGAAGGTTGCATCTATTGGTATCCAAAGAGTCTCAACTATTACTACTATGAGATTCGTCATGACAATGCAGCCAACTCTTATATGGAGTATGGAAAATACGGTGTAGTACGTAATAACTATTATACGCTTACGCTGACAAAGGTGAATGGTAACGGTACACCGTGGTATCCTGGTGGTGGTCCCGAAGATCCGGATGAAGAAGAAGATATCGATAAGAAAGGTGCTTATCTTCATTTTGAGATTAAAGTTGCTCCATGGATATACTGGACTACAAATTTCGAAATCTAAATAAACTCTTTACTTTCAAAGAAAACAGGGCAGTGCGGACTGCCTGCCCTGTACTTTTTTTAAATAGGTATTCCGTGCGGAACAGACCGCCGAAAAAAGTAAAAACAAGCCGGTGACAGGCTTCCCAAAAACAGCACTGAAATATACCGGTGCATCCAAGATGCAATGAAATGCAAAGCGCGCCCCCAAAAAGGAAATAACCGGAGGTCACAAAATAGAGATCTCTGACAATATAAAATGGCAAACCGATAGGGTTGCCCCCTAAAAGAAAAGATATGTTCGGAAAAACTAAATCGCTGTTCCTTATCGTTGCTTCGATGCTATGTATGGCTTCGTGCGAAAGTATACGCGAAGACCTGCCACGGTGCGAGCTTTGGTTGGAATTTGTATTCGACTACAATATGGAATATGCGGATGCATTTAATCCGCAGGTTAAATCGGTGGATGTACTTGTGTTCGATAGCGATGATAAATTGCTTTTCACCAAAAGTGCCAAGGTTGCTGCGCTGGTTGGTGGAAATCGAATGTCGTTGACCGACGAGCTCGATTTCGGAAGTTATAAAGTGCTGACCGTCGGAAGTCTGTCTGACAGATTCCGGCTTTCGGACAATGCAGGTAATAAACTGGTGCCGGGAACAACCACCCTCCAACAAGTCATTGTATCCCTGAAGCGGGAGACGGATGTTGTTAATTTCGAATTTCAGCATCTTTACTTCGGAGAAGTTGTGGAAGTGGACCACCTGCCATCCAATACCAACCACAAAATTTATCCGGTGAACCTGATACGTGACACCAATCGGTTTAATCTCGCGTTAATGGGATATGAGGAAAATAAAGTGGATGGTACACAATATACATTTGAAATTCAGGCACCGGAAAATGCGGTTTATTCCTGGGAAAACGAACCCACAGGACAAGGGCCGGTTACTTATGTGCCTTACTATACAGGCCCGGGTGAAATATCCGACGTGGTTATGTCCGCACGCTTGAATACGATGCGTTTGCTCAACAGGAGCGGATGGGATTATAAGTTTATTATAAGGGATGCGAATACCGAAGCCGAAGTCTGGAGCTACAATCTGATGACACTATTGAGCATTGCCCGGCCGGTTTCCCGTTACGACGGAACGGAACTTCCCTTTCAGGAGTATCTTGACAGGCAGAGTGAATGGAACCTGATATTTACAGTTGTTGAAAAACCCGGAGGAGGATTCCTTCAAATTGGTATTGTCGTGGGGACCTGGATTCATTGGCTCCACGGGATGGAAGTTTAAGAATGAGAAAAAAGCTATTACATATCATTTATCTGGCATCCACCATCCTTTTGTTCTCATGTAGTAGAGAAGCTGATGTGGCTTATGAGTTGCCTGCCCATACTACCAGGGCGCAACTTAGCATCGACTTGGTGAACAATAGGGATGTGGAACAACAGGAGAAGATAAACTCCATGCGGTTTATCGTATTCGGCAGTACGCCCGGTGGCGTGAGGCTGGATGTGAATGAACACATCCTGTTGAGCACTCCGGAGACAGCTACTGATATAGATGCGCAACTTCTCGAAGTGACTTCCAGCAATGATATCCTGGTCGTAGTTATTGCCAACGAACCGCAGAGTCTCACAAGCCAACTTGACGGCATAGCTAATCTTTTGACATTGCAAGAGATGATTTACGACATCTCCAGCATACTGAATAGTGACGGGCAGATTATTTCGGCGACCGGAATGCCTATGACAGGAGTGATTCGGGATATATCCATAGCACCCGATGAAACCAAAACAGTGCAAATGGTGATCGAACGTGCCGTAGCCCGGGTAGATGTCTTTATCGAAGCTATAGACGGCGGGGCGGTGACCGGATATACTGCCGGAAGCACCAGTGTCACCTTGCATAATTTTTCCCACGATAGCTATTTCGTTATGGGAAACGTGGGCAACGGCACGCGTGATAACGCCGACTCTTCAAAAAACTACGGAAAAGTGAAGGAAGACGTGTCGGAAAGCAATTTATTAACGCATAGCTGGACGGCTGCGACTACAGAAACTTGGGCATATTCATCGGCTCCCGGAGCTGAAAACCGGAAGTTACTTTGCTCGTTCTACACAGCCGAACGCCTATTCAAGTCGGATTATTCCGACCGACTGTCTATCAGTATGGCTAATGTCCCAAAAGGGCCTTCGGACGTCACCGGAATAACCGGGAAAGTAATTGAAAGCGTAACAAAGGTTGATGGCACAGGTAGTCCGACAGCGCAACCTTTTACAGAGATCCGTCGGAACAACGTGTATCAGGTAACGGCACGTGTAGGAAAAGTAGGTATTCAGATACTGACGATAAGCGTAGAAGATTGGGGTGAAAGACAAGACATTGATCTAGATATGGACTTGTAATATCTTTCGCTGATTGTTTTTAATTTCGGAAAAGAAGTAAGATGATAAAGACTATAAATAATATTAGGATGATTATGGCAATGGCTGTCCTTTCGGTTGTCCTCTTTTCGTGTGTCAGAGAAGAGATGACGTGTGATAAGGAATTAATTGTTGTGCAACGTATCGGTGAAGGCGGCTATGTCTACACTCGTGGTACGGTAATCTCTTCGAATACCGATCTGAAAGAAGAGACTTTCGGTCTTTACGGCTCACTGACTCCCAATGCTTCTGTTCCCCAACCATACTTCAATGCAAGTGCTACGGTTAACGCCGACCTGACAGCCACCATCTCGCCGTTGCAATATTGGCCCGGATTGTTGAATGCGAGCATGAAGTTCTTCTCCTGGTATCCGTACAGCGATGCGAATGCGCCTACTGCGAGTTTCACTGATCCCGGAGAAATGGTGCTGAATTATACAGCGAATGAATCCGCCGCCAATCATGTCGATGTATTGGCGGCTATATCGGGCCCTGTATGGGTTGAAGGTGTGAATATACACTTCTACCACACATTGACCAAGGTTACCTTTACATTCAAGAAAGTAGCTCCTGTACCGGATGAAGTGACTATCGAGAAAATAGAATTCCAGAATGTAGGAAAAAGCGGTAACCTTGCGATGACTGAAATTCCGACCACTACGACGAAAAACGGCAAACCGAAGTTTGTCTGGAGCGATGTCGCCACCGGGAAGGTCGCTTCTACTCCCACCGGTAACAAAACAGTTATTGAAGATGCCACCTTGATAGGTGATACATTCCTCATGCTACCGACCGACGCTTTCTCCGCAACCGCCAAAATCGTTGTTACCACCAACTTTGGCGATCGGGAATTCCTGTTCAGTGATATTCTCGCCAAGAATCCGCATTCTTGGGAATCGGGCGAGTACATCAACTACAATCTTACGATATCCAACGAAACCTATCAGCTTTCAGCTACCCCACTTGAATGGACGGAAAGCCCGGTGAATGTAATTTTCGATAAACAGTATTATCTCAAATTATCGCAGACCAAGGTACAGACGGCTGGTGATGGGGTCACTGTCAATATAGAAGTGAAAACGAATTATGATGCTAGTCTGGATACAGGATTTCTGCCGGGGGCGTCATTAAACAAAAGTACCATGGATACGTGGCCGACAGTTAATATGACTCAGATATCCCTTTCGGAAGGAGTGTATACGTATAATATCCAGGTTGTGATGCCCAAATTTAATTCAGGAACCGGAACTAAGCGGGAAACAGGCTTTTATATCAATGCTGGTAATCTGCAGCACCATGTACTGTTGAGCCAGTGGAGAGAAGACGGAGAGTGGCTGACCTCAAACGTAGAGTTGGACAGCAACGATAATGGAACCGGAAATATGCGACGTCGCAAGATTGTTTTTACTTCGGGTAATCCGGGAATATGGGAGTGGAAGATAACCCAGATACAGGATCCGGATAAAATTCTGCTTAACAGTGAGACAATGCTCGAAACAAGTGGCGTGAGTGGTGATGCGGTTTACTTCTACTTTAGAGCCGATGCTGTGTCCGGTGATACGGCTAGACTCACACTAACCAATACGAATGGTGATAATCTGCCAATAACGGTGACATTGACCGCACCATAATGACGAATATGCAATATCAAAGTTTAAGGAAAGGAAATAGAAATATGCAATATGGGTTTTCAATAAAAAGAAAGTGCTATCTTTTGTCTGTTCTGTTGATGACGGTATGGCTTACCGGATGCGTACAGGAAGAATTTGAGTCGACACCTTCTCCGGCAGGAAACGGTATTCGCTTTACATTAACGGTTCCCGATGTAAACCTCCCGTCCGTATCTTCGCGTACGATGACCGGAACGGGAACAGCAAAGAAAGAAGACGAAATAGAAACGGTGGATATTCTTGTTTTTGATATGTCAAAAACGCCGGCAGTATTTCTGGAATGGGTCAGCGCTACAGGAGTTACGCAGGACTTGGCTGACAATTCCACTGTGAGTTTCTCTGCTGTGCTTTCTCCCACTACCGCATCTACCTGCATCGTGGTTGTGGCAAATAAGGAACTTGATAATATTGTGTCGGGCTTCACGAAGGGAGCGACCACCAAGGTTGAGGCAATGGAAAAGATGCTCCACACCCAAACCGGCAAATGGCTGGCAGACGGCTCGACAACCGGTGGGTATACGCGGATTCCGATGTACGGGGAGAAGGTAATAAGCAAAATCACTCCTTCGATGAATCCGATAACCGAAATTAATATGAAACGTATGCTGGCGCGTATTGATATCCGTAATAACAGTGTCACTTCGAATTTCATGGTCGAAGAGGTTTACCTGGCCAATTACAATACCACCGGATATATTGCTCCGGCATGGAACACGAACGGACAGGTTACTGAACCGGCTCCGGATACTCCTGTTCTCCCCACGGGCAGTGGTAAAATGACGGAGGAAGGGAATGCAATCCTTTATTCCGTAAATGGTAACACACCCTACGATGGGGAGATTTATACATTTGAGTCCCTGGCGGCAGGGGATGCCGGTGGTGCGGGACAAGACGGAGAAGCGAGCCGTAAAGATGCTACTTGCCTGATTGTGAAAGGAAAGATCGGTACTGGTGAATCGACATTTTACCGGGTGGATTTCACCAAAACCGGAAATACGGGAGAACAAGTGGAATATTTGCCTTTGAAGCGAAACCATAAATACATCATTACCATTACCCAAGCATTGGGAACCGGTTATAAAAGTTTTAGCGAGGCGTTGGCATCATATACAGTCATGTCCAACCTGAAATTCCGGTTGATACACTATGATCGTGATAAGGTCAAAGATGTGGTCTACAATGGACAATATATGCTTGGAGTGGGTGAATCGGAGGTCGCTGTAACTCAATACCAGAATAATAGTTATGCTATAGACGTTTTTACTGACAGTCCCGGCGGCTGGAAGGCCACCATTACTGCAGGGAACGACTGGCTCAAATTTGAAGGTGGAGCTGATGCGGCATCAGGCGTTGCGAATGATGATACCCAACTCAAATTGAAGATTCCATATTTTAATAATGAAAATATTGGCGTTGGGCGTAAGGCTACTGTTACGTTGACGGCAGGGCGCCTGACTCACAATATTGAAGTGACACAGTATACAATAGATCCGGGAATTATCAAATTTGTCGATGCATACGGAAATGTGTTGGAGAGAGGTCTTTTTTTTCCAATTCGAAATCCTGATGGCGACGAACTCCCTCTCGAACCGCAGACGGTGTATGTCATGTTTTCCGTGGATAGGATAGAAGGTAAGCTTTATGGCACTGGCGGTGTCAATATGGTCCAATATAATGCCGGCGGTTTGATTCCGCAATTAGACAGGACGAATGCGATACCGTTCAGTGAAAGGGTGCAGGCGTTTACCATACAGCCTAATCCGCGAAGAGCAGGCGATGGTACTGTTGAAGATGGTGCAGGCTGGTGGTGGCGTTGGGACTTTATGTTGTTCGACCTGTACGATAAGGAAGGATACCTTACTCAAGTACAATTCCCCATCAATCAGGGGGAGCTGGAGTTTTCACTCCGATATCTTTCCACTACAGTCAATAGTCGTACTTATAAAGTCAATCTGGGTGCGGAACAATACTTGCAATTGTTTGTCAATAACAATTGGGAAATTATGGATATTGAGGAATTGAATATAACGAACGATGATGGCACCGGACTGATTCGGACCGATTCGGATAATGATGTAATTATAGGTAGAAAGAATGCGGACGACAAGATGTATCTTGAGTCTATCATAGGCTATGATGACGGCAAGGGAAATGATGTGGTTGGTCATGGATACGATTTCAGGCTGAAGCTTCACCCCGGCAAGTGGAAAGAAGGAAAAAGCGGAACGATAAGAATCACGTTCAGAAATGTAATGCATACCGTGGCGGATGAAGAATTCCCGTTTTATCGTACGATTGACCTTCAGATGGTGTCCGAAACCAAATCTTACACAACTGCCGGGGAACCTCTTTTCTATCTTTATCCGCTTCGGTTTGATAATAGGAGATATTATAACGGAACTAACCAAAGTGTGGGGCGATTGGAAAATGTAGCCGATGCGGAGGATATCTGTAGGAATATAGGCGATGGTTGGCGTCTGCCTACTGCTAGTGAACTGTTGCTGTCATTTGTCTATGAAAATGCTTTGGGTGGTAATGCGATTAACAGTAATTATCATGACGGTCAGAATATATATGGGTGGTATCAAAACTGGACAGGTAACTACTGGTCTTCATCATACTATGAGGCTAAAGGCTCTACAACACGTTTTGGGATGGAAATGTCGGCAGGTTATCCGGATTCCGCACCTGTTAGTAATAATAATTATTTTCGTTGCGTAAGGGATAATACAAATAGCGGAAAGAAGTACCCTTATTTGATGGTAGAATCCTCGGGGGTCACTATTGTCTCTCGCGATGCCAGTGGAGGAACAGATCCTTCGGTGTTATTTGCTTCAGGTGAAACTCCGGATACAAGTGGCGCAATGAATAAGGTTGCTCCTAAGTTTCAGATTGAAAATTCCAGTAGTAATGGTAAAACTTGGGCGGAAGCAAAAGCGGCATGCGAAAGCAAAGGGAGTGGCTGGCGTCTACCTACTCAGCGTGAGATGTATTTAGTACTCAGTATGGGAGGGGCTGTTACCAATATCGAAAACCAAGGTTTCGGTGACTCGACTACTTGGACAGGGAACGGATTCGAGAAGATTAGTGCTGTGCACTGGACATTGACTTCACGCGATAGCAACTATTGGCTGGTCGGACATAATAATGGTGAATTCGGCGCATGGGCTACGGTAGAGTCCACAACTTGGGCTTGGTATCGTTGTGTGCGCACAATAGAATAAAAGCTAAAAGAACTGTATCAGAATGTTGTTTGTCTTCATTCTGATACAGCTCGTCTATTAAATCCTTTTCTTTTTATTCCTAGAATCCACAATGTTTAGTGTGTTTCCCTTTGTTTACAACGTATTGATAACTTCCAACTGCTTTTGCAAGAAAGCAATACGCTGTGCTTCTCCACTTTCCGAAACCAGAATAGAGTGGCGCTTCAACGATTGAATCCAATTGCGTTGCATCTGGCAGATATATGAGCTTTGCGAATCCATCGAGTTGATAGAATATACCCGCAGCAGACTGACTTGGTAATCATGTTTCTCGATATAGCTGTAAGTGGCTTCGAAACTGATATTGGACAGATAGAAAGACACTTTCTTGTTTTCGCTGAACTCTCCCTTTATGGACAGATGTTCTACCACGCCAAGTAACTGAAGAAGTTCTTCTTTCAAATGCATGACATCGTCCTTGTTTATCAGATTCAGGCTGGCAAAGTACTTGATCTCTTTCACAAAAGAATAAAAGATATTTGTGTCCCAGATGAAAAACGTTTTTGGACACTGTCTTATACTTTCACTCAGCTTCTTATGCACATTGACGATCCGTTCATCCACAGACATGTCTTCCAAAGAATGTGGCGTCTTTATATCCCCATTCTGATACATCCATCGGCAAAGACGGAATTTAGACAAATTCTCATAGGAAGAATAAAGTGTAAAAGGAAGGGAATTGGATGCAGTATACACCTCCGTCGTATTATCTGTTTTCACATAGTCGAAAATTTGCAGATAACGGTTGATTATTTCGTAATAACTTTCCAGCGCACTAGTGGCATGAAGTAAGTTCAGGTCGAAAGTAACTTTATTAGATACATGGCTACCGACAATCTGGTCGATAGAAATACCGAGTTTTTGAGAAAGCAGCGCTACTTCGTCTATTGTAAAAGACACCTCACCCCTCAATCTGCGATAGACAGCTTCCTTTCCCATGCATAAAATGTCAGCCAAAGTATTGGCCAGATTCATATCTTGAGGAATTCGCTCCCTCATTGTAGATATTAATTCGTTTAGAATACCATTTTTCATTGTTTGTTCCTTTAATTTTAATGTTAATAATCTTTGTGATGCATTCTATGCAAAATTACGTCTTGTGTTTGAAAGATTTGTGTGGAAAAACAGAGATGAATGTATGTGTCTTTTTCTGATTGGGAATCAAACAGAAGCGGTGAGGACAGGGAATGAAAAAAAGTAGATAAGAATCTTATCTACTTTCATTTATTGGAACTGATTTTTTTTTGAAGTTCTAATCTGCGAAAATAAAATTAAAGAGCGTCAATAATTTCTCGCTGTTGCTTGAAGAATTGAATACGCTGCATTTCACCGCTTTCGGATATCAAAGTGGAGAACTTTTTCAGAGATTGAATCCATTCTTTCAAGGTACAGAAAATTTCGTTGTCCATCGTGGTAATGGAATTGATGGAATAAATACGTATGAGGCTCATTTGCAGGTTATTGGTGTCTACATAGCTATATGTTGCCTCGAAGTTGATATTCGACACATAGATGCGTACACGATTGCCATCGGCTGTCTTGCCATTGATAGCCAGTTCTTCCAGTTCGTCCGCCAATAAGAATAATTCATTTTTGATTTCTTCTTTTGTTTCGTCGGAAATGAGATGGATGCTGGCGAAGTATTGGATATCGTTGATAAGGTGTTGGAAAATCATATTATCCCATATATAGTCTATGGAGTGGATATGACGTGTCATTGCTACATAGTCTTTCTGGATATTGACCAGTTTCGGTGGAATATCCAATTCTTCGAAACTCTTGCAATCAATATATTTATTCTGGTACATCCATTTGAATAAACGGAATTTTGCCAGAAGTTCATGTTTCAGATAGAGAGTCTGGGGAATAATGTTGGCAGAAGTTCCCATTACAGAATTCGGGTCATCCGGCATCGTATTGATTAGCGAGACATATTTTTCAAGGATATTGTAGTAACTCTCGAACGGGTCGTCATAATCTACAATGTTTATATTAAACATGGCGTTCGATTTGAAACTTAGTCCTATAATCTTGTCTAGCGATATACCCAGTTTTCTTGAAATAAGAGCCGACTCTTGTAAGGTGAAAGGTACTTCACCGCGCAATCTTCTGTATACTGCCTCTTTTCCTATGTATAGCGTGTCCATTAACATATCTGCCAGTTGTCCTTTGAGCGGAAGCTTTTCCTTCATCGCTTCTATGAGGTTTGCATTTTGATTATTTGTCATCATAATAGTTCTAATAAATAATACTTTTCTATTATAAACATTTGTCAGTGGCAAGTTGTTTCGGAAATTGAAACTATTTAAATCTGCTTTTTTTTAAAATATCCTCTCCGAAAATTGTTTATTTTAAGCAAATCGGTTACATTTGTGACCATAAACAAAACGAAGAGACAGCGTCTCTTTAGTAAACAATAGAAATATTTAGAATGAAAAGAATATTGGTAAGTGGCGGAGCCGGTTTTATAGGCTCTCATCTCTGTACTCGGCTTATAAACGAAGGTCACGACGTGATATGCCTGGATAATTTTTTTACGGGTTCGAAAGATAATATCATTCACTTGATGGATAATCATCATTTTGAGGTGGTGAGGCATGATGTCACTTATCCTTATTCGGCTGAAGTAGATGAAATTTATAATTTGGCTTGTCCGGCATCTCCCATTCATTATCAACATGACCCGATTCAAACTGCCAAAACATCTGTGATGGGAGCCATTAATATGCTGGGATTGGCAATGAGACTGGATGCCAAGATTCTGCAAGCTTCTACGAGTGAGGTATATGGAGATCCAATCGTTCATCCGCAACCGGAAAGCTATTGGGGAAATGTGAATCCGGTAGGTTACCGGTCTTGCTATGATGAGGGAAAGCGTTGCGCAGAAACATTATTTATGGATTATCACCGTCAGAATAATGTGCGTGTGAAGATTATCCGTATTTTTAATACGTATGGTCCGCGAATGTTGCCGAATGACGGACGGGTTGTTTCTAATTTTATTCTTCAAGCGTTGAATAATGAAGATATAACAATATATGGTGATGGGAAGCAGACACGCAGCTTCCAGTATATTGATGATTTGATTGAAGGAATGATAAGAATGATGAATACGGAGGACGAGTTTACAGGTCCTATAAACCTGGGGAATCCGAATGAATTTCCGGTATTGGAATTGGCGGAAAGGATCATTAGTATGACCGGTTCATCTTCGAAGATTGTATTTAAGTCTTTACCGGATGATGATCCGAAGCAACGCCAACCGGATATTACATTGGCTAAAGAGAAATTGGGCTGGCAGCCTACTGTTGAACTTGAAGAGGGGCTGAAGCGTATGATTGAATATTTTAAAAATGTCTGAAGCATAAAAAAAGAAAATTATGAATATGGAAATTAATCCTTCTGAATATAAAGTCCTTATTGTGGACGATGTAATATCAAACGTCCTTTTATTAAAGGTACTTTTGACCAACGAGAAATTCAAAATTGTGACTGCCGGTAATGGAACACAGGCGTTGGAACAAGTGAAGAAGGAAAATCCGGATCTTGTATTACTGGATGTAATGATGCCGGATATCAGTGGCTTTGAGGTAGCTCAACAAATGAAAGCAGACCCCGAAATGGCTGAAATTCCCATTATCTTCCTGACTGCTCTAAATAGTACGGCGGATATCGTAAAAGGATTTCAGGTGGGTGGTAATGACTTTATTTCAAAGCCATTCAATAAAGAAGAATTGATTATTCGTGTGACGCACCAGATTTCGTTGGTTGCAGCGAAAAGAATCATTGTTGCACAAACGGAAGAGTTGCGTAAGACGATCATGGGACGCGACAAACTCTATTCTGTGATTGCACATGACTTGCGTTCACCAATGGGATCTATCAAGATGGTATTGAATATGCTGATTCTGAATCTGCCAAGCGAAACAATTGGTGATGAGATGTATGAATTGCTGACAATGGCTAATCAGACAACAGAAGATGTATTCTCATTGCTTGATAATCTGCTGAAATGGACGAAGAGCCAGATTGGTAAACTGAAAGTGGTTTATCAGGATATTAATATGGTGGAAGTCGTAGAGGGCGTAAGTGAAATCTTTACGATGGTGGCCAGTCTGAAAAATATTAAGATAGTACAAGATGTGCCTGTAGAGAATGTGGCTGTTCGTGCTGATATTGACATGATTAAGACGGTGATTCGTAATTTAATCAGTAATGCGATTAAGTTTAGCAATGAAGGTTCGGAAGTAGTGGTGTCACTGGCAGAAGAAGACGGTATGGCAATCGTAAGTGTGAAAGACAGTGGTTGCGGTATTGATGACGAAAATCAGAAGAAGTTGCTGCATACCGATACTCATTTCAGTACCTTTGGTACAAACAATGAAGAAGGTTCGGGACTCGGATTGTTATTGTGTCAGGACTTTGTTGTCAAAAATGGCGGTAAACTTTGGTTTACTTCAAAGAAGGGAGACGGGTCTACATTTAGTTTCTCAATTCCATTGTTGGAGAAATAAGATAACTATAGATAATACGACTAGAAATAATAAGGGCACGGTTTGCATGAATATGTAAATCGTGCCCTTATTTAATTGGTATATTCTATTTTCGGTTTATCGTTTGCAGATAGCCTTAAAATCGCAATACGAACATTTTTTAGTATCTTCTGTCTGCGTAAAAGGCTCTTCTTCGCTGAATATTTCTTCTAATAATGTTTGCAGGCGTTCACGGAATTCATCTTCAAAGAAAGCGAAGTTGTTTACCGGTATTTTCGGTTTACGAGGTTCTCCCATTTCAATAACAGGCGAATAGTTTTCCGATGCTGCCCGGTGGATGTAGAGCAGAGCAGGAGCTACCATTAACGATTGTTGCCGGCTCATGATAGCAGCATACAGAAAAGTCTGGAAGATATAGTTCGGGCGTGTTTCCGATGGGGTGAACAGTTGCTCGATATTAGCAGGTATTTTAGGGCTTCCTCCTGTTTTGTAGTCAACAATCCGCAGGGTACTTTCTTTTGCATCCATACGGTCGATTGTGCCACCCAGACGGAGAGTGAACGGTCCTTGTCCTGTTTGTATAGTAATCTCTTCTGAAACTTTCTTTTCCATAGCGACCATTTCGAAAGGAGTATATTGAAGGTCGTTACGCAGCAATTGTTTCAGATAGGAAACAATTACTTTGGAGTTGATAAGTTGTATGCCGTTATATTCCGGTTTTTCTTCGGGAGAAACTTTGAATAATTCTTTTTTGAAGGCTTGGTCAACGTAGCTTTGTAGCTTCACGTCATTGCGTAATAAGCGTTCAAGATCTTCTTTCTGTATCGTTTTTCCGGTTGCAGTCAGGTCGGTGTATGCTAATTGGGCGGAGAGGTGGAAAATGGTTCCGAATAGAGCGGAATCAATTTCAGCACTCACTTCGTCCGGTGTTTTCAAGCCCGCTACATAGCGGTAGTAGAATCTCAACCGGCAATCCAGATAAGCATTAAGGGCGGAAGGAGAGAGAACCAGTGAATTTGGATGAGTGCTATCGTAAGCACGATAGATTCGTCTTAGTACTTCAGGTGTTTTTTCTACTCGTATCTCTTGGGTACTTTGCGGAGATTGTCCGGCTTCCAGATACTCGCGAGTGATATCATGTGGACCTTCTACAAGTAATTGCAGCATGAAGCGGGATTCTTCTCCACGGTTGAGACCGTCCGAAGAAGTATTGTAGAGTAGCGTGATATTCTCTGCCCGTTGTATCAGTCGATAAAAGTAGTAGGCATACACTGCATTTTTGTGTTCGATAGTGGTCATGCCAAATGCTTTCCGGAGATTATAGGGAATAAAAGAGGAATCTCCTCCGGATTTTGGAAGTTGTCCTTCGTTGAGAGACAATATAATGAGATTCCGGAAGTCCAGATTACGTGTTTCCAATACTCCCATGACTTGCATTCCGATAGCAGGTTCTCCGTGGAAAGGAATGTTAGAAGATGTCAGTACTTTGGTAATCAGTCGTTTCAGAGTATCGGTGCGTATATTTAGTTCTCCGCTTTCAATCAAACTGTAGAGACGGTTGATTTTGGTATGGCTTTGAAAGAGCGATTCTCTATATAGTTGATTGAAGATATCATTGTATTCTCCTTCTTTCCGATAAATGGTTGAAATGTTTTTGATTAATTCGATCAGATAATCGCATAGTTCTTTTATACCATTACGGGGAGTGAAGAGGGTAGTTAGAAAATCATCCTGTTTAAGTTCTGACGGAAGTGGATAAAAACGGTTTGTTTGGGTCAGTTCACGTTCCAGGGGACCGGCATGGGATGATAATTGCTGGGTATAGGGATGCTTCAATATGGCGGATACTGCCTCGTAAGTGAATCGGCCGGTATCGGAGCGGTAACCATTGGTTTGCAGTTCCATTACGGCATTGATAAAGCTATAAACAGGAGTTTGAGCCAATGGGAATCCCATGGTGATATTGACATTCTTCACTTCCTGCGGAATGGAATGAAGTACGGGAAGCAACAGAGCTTCATTACAAAGCACTACAGCATTTTCTTTTTCCTTTTCTACGGTAATTTGTGAATGATCGTTTGTTATCGCCTTAATCCATCCGGGAAGGAAACGTGCTTGGGCATTCTCGGTAGAAGCGGAAATATAACGTATTTTCTTCGGTTCTTTAAAGGTGTTGAAAAAGCTTTCCGGGAGTTCGTTCGGAAATTCCTCGAGATTACGTTTCAGGAATTCTCCGGCCTCATGTTTTTTGATTTGTTGGGTGTAGAAGATATCATAGTCCCAATAGAAGAGTGCCTTGCCCGCATCTTTCAGTTTTCTGAAAAAGTCACTTTCTACTTTGTTCAAAACATTGAACCCGACAAATATGTATTTGTCGTATTTGAGTTGGTCGGTATCGAGTTGTTCGATCACGTTCCGGTAGAGCATGCCTTCGTAAGCAATGCCTAACTCTGTCAGGTTCGCACGGTAACGATGGTAGATAGTACCTAGCTTGTCCCAAAGGGAAATAAATTTTTCTTTTAGTTCGGTCCGTTTTTCAATGGAGAAATTCTGAAAAAACTGTTGTATGGCTTCTTCCTGCTCTTTGTCAAGGAATTCATAGTCATCCATCAGATTTTTCAAATCTTGTAGATTGCTGAATAATTTGTCGGCATCGACCATATTCTTATCTACATCATCAAAATCACTAATCAACAATTCGCCCCAGAAGTAGAAATCGTCCAATGTTTCCTGACTCCGTGTTTCCTCTTTGAACACTTTATAAAGTTCGCAGACCAATCGAATAGGATCGCCGCTTTTCTGTACGGATAGTTTCTGAAACAGGTCGCTGATACTCATGGCAGCTGGTGACCAGATCGGTTTATCGGATTCTCCTGCTAAATATTCATTGAAGAACAAGTTAGCACGTTTATTAGGGAAAACGAGTACCGTACGTGACAGGTCGTTTCCTATCTTGGTATATAAATCATGAGCGACTAGTTGGAGAAATGATTGCATATTGATTAAACTATTTTCTGATTCTTGTATTTATTGTAATCGGAACATAACAGGTACGGTGAAATAAACAGCAACTTTAGTACCATCTTCCAGTTCTCCCGGTTTCCATTTAGGCATTTGATTAATGACGCGTAAAGCTTCTTTATCCAGATAAGGATCTACGCCACGTAAAACTTTTGGTTTGACTATATTTCCTTCTTTATCAACGATGAACTGAATAATAGTACGCCCCTGTACACCATTACCTTCTGTTCCTGTATTAGGGTATTGAATCTTTTTTGCAAGAAATTCCATGAGAGCTTGCTGGCCTTCAGGAAAATCGGGCATAACAGGTACTTTCTCGTAAACGTCAGGATAGTTTATACGAGTATAAGTGATTCTCAATTCCGGGCCATACATCGCACTGAATGAAAGCATCAGATTGTATGTCACTTGTACTGTCTCATTTGCCAATATGCCGGGTGTCCAACGAGGAATGAGAGACATGACCCTTAATATTTCAGCTTCAACTTTGGGGTGTATCTTGCGGGTAATCTTAGGGTTGATAACTTGTCCGTCATAATCTATAGTGAATTTTACATCAGTGTATGTATTATTAGCAATACTATCTATTTCTGAATAACGAAGATTTTCTTTCAGAAATTCTATAAATTTTTCTGTTCCTCCGGGAAATTCCGGTAGCTTTTCCGGACCATAAAAGGGGGCTTCCCCTTTCATGTCTTTTTCTTGTATCAGGCTGTCAGCAGTAATGGTCCAATTCATTTTAGGGCATTGCAGTGTTTCTGCGTCCAATGAAGTAGGAGGTATTATTGTAAGTATACCAGTTGATAGTCCAAACAGAGTGATGGCCTTACCTACACGGCGTTTTCGTTCAAGCTGTTGCTCCAAATATCGAACTTCAGCTTCGCATTTGGGGCAAGTACCCAAACAATCTCCCTGATACTGACATTCAGAGGTAATGAATTCAATATCATTCGCTTCGGCTATCTGCCGACGAATCTCTTTTAAGATTTTACAGGTTTGTTTTCCTCTTGCCATGGCATTAATCATTAGGGGTTTTATAGGTGAATCGGTCGAATTGGGTGATTCCCATTTCTTTCAAAAGTTCTATGCTTTGGTCAATATCCTTCTCCGTATTATAGGAAGGGATGAGTGGTGTCCGGATAACGATTTGCTTGGCTTTGTCTTTCCCGATTAAATATCGCAAATTACTTAAGACGTTTTCATTATTCTTTCCGGTATATCGCTGATAGATGTTATTATTCATATCTTTGATGTCGACTATGTAATTGTCTATAATAGAAATCAGTTCTTCTACATTCTGTTGCGGAACATTGAGAGAGGTTTCGACAGTGATTCTCCATTCTGGGCCACAGAGTTGGCGGAATTGCCTGATAAATTCGCTTTGTAACAAAGGTTCTCCACCGCCAAATGTGACTCCTCCGCAACTCGCCAGGAAATAAAGTTCATCTTTGCGTACTTCCTCGTAGAGCTGGTTACAATCATAGCTCTCCCAAACACCATCGGGCTGCAAAGATGTCGGATTGAGACAATATTTGCAACGCAACGGACAGCCATGGAAAGCAACTAATGTTGTAACTCCTTCACCGTCAATCGTTAGTCGATGACGGGCAATGCCGATGAGAGGAACAGCTTTCATACTTTTTCTATTTTTTCTTCATCCACATACCACAAGTAGCCGGTGATATTTTTATATCCCATCTTGGTAAGAAGTTGCATATATCCTTTCACTTGTTTGTTATATTTAGGATTTTCCTTACCAAACTTGAAATCGACTACAACAACCTGATCGTCCTTCATCATTACACGATCCGGACGACGGGTTTGCAGAACTCCTTTTTCTTTATAGATAATAGCACATTCATTAAAGAGTGTCCATTTTCCGGAATACCAATCTTGAATTTCAGGAGAAGAAAAAGCTTTCTTTGCAACTTCACGAGCCACTTTTTCTTTCTCATCATTTCTGATAACTCCTTCAAAAATAAGCCGTTCAATGGCTGGATCGATATCTTCTGCAGTTTCGATGACAGAAAATAAAGTATGTAACATACGTCCGCGGTTGATAAAGCGGTCGTCCGAATCTTCTTCTTCAATGCCCTGAATGAAGTCAGCAGAGCGGTTGGACTGACGAAATTCAATATCATGCCGCATGGATTCCATCCGAATAGGGAGTTTCTCTGGTTTCTGGGTTAGCTTGTTTGTGGATGTCTTGATTCTTTCTTTTTCGGAAGGGCATAGTTGTCCTTGCTCGTAACAGTCTTCTTCCCAGTCAATCCCTTCTTCTTGGGCTACTATCGGTAGGGTGTTTGCCAATAGTTCGGACATGGTACCTTTTTGACTTTTTCTACTCCAGATAATGAGATTTTTTCCAGCGCGGGTAAAAGCAACGTATAGTAGATTGAGATTATCTACCCAAAGTTGAAGACGTTCTTGCAGGTAGTCGTTACCATAAATCGATTCAGCCATTTGGGTGGAATAGTTAATAGGAAGAATATCCAGTGTATTGAATGGTGCTGTTTGCGGGGCACACCATACTAGCTGATTATTGGTTTCATTCTCCAGTTTCCAGTCGCAGAAAGGAAGGAGTACGGTATGGAATTCCAATCCTTTGGATTTGTGTATGGAGAAAATCCGGATACCTTCTACTTCTCCACTCGGAATTGTTTTACTGCATAATGTTTCGTCCCAATACCGGATGAATCCGTCTAGCTCGGAAGAGTTGCTTTGCAGATAATCGGTCACCGCATCAAAGAAAGCGAATAAATAAGCATCCTGATCTTTGATAAGATTCATCTCGAATATGCTGAAAAGTTCTTCTAAAAGCTCATAAAGAGGCATTAGCCTTAGTTCCTTTGTCTTTTCAAGAAAAGCGGCGGGAAGATAATTCTCGGCAGGGAGGAGTAGGAGAGTATTCCAATCCAGTCCTTTCTGTAAAACCTCGTTTTGATAGGCTACGGCCAGTTGGGCACGTGCTATTTTATTATTTTCATCGGAAAGGAATCGCAGTGCATCCAGCATCATACAAATGGCAAGAGAGGCGTCAAGGCGGAAGGCTTCGTCTGATACCACTTTATAGTGTAGCTCCTTATCGAAGTAGTCGGCGATTCGGGGAATACTTTTATTTTTTCGTACCAGGATGGCTATATCATTCAGTCGTACTCCGGAGGTGAGGAGATGTTGCACTTCTTCTCCCAGACTGATTAATGTCTGTTCGGTATAACCATGTTCTTCGTCGGGTTCGAGAAAAGAGACTTTTACATATCCTTTTTCTGTACTTCGGGGAGATTCCTGCACAACGTCGGCATAGGCTTTCTGCAGATCCTCACAATCCTTGCCTAACTGTTGCTTATATACTCCGTTCAGATAGTTGGCGGCAGCTGTGAAGATTTGGTTATTAAACCGGATAACATTGGTTTCACTTCTCCGGTTGGTAGCTAATGTCTTGACGCGGATCGGGAAATGTTCGATGTGATTATTCAGGCTGTTGAGAATTCCCCAATCGCCATTTCGCCAACGATAAATGGATTGTTTAACGTCTCCTACAATCAAACTGTCTGCTCCTTGAGACAATCCTTCCAGTAAGAGCAATTTGAAATTTCCCCATTGCATCCGGCTGGTATCCTGAAACTCATCTATCATGACGTTATGGATATTCGTTCCTATCTTTTCGAATACAAAAGAGGAGTCACCGTCTTTCACCAGTTGATGGAGCAGGGCATTCGTATCTGATAATAGAAAACGATTGTTGTCGTGATTCAACTGACGTACTTCTTCATCGATATTGGCGAGGAGTTGCACTTTGTTGAGATGTTGCAGGGATAATCGGCAACTATTCAGTAACAAATTATTCTTGGAACGTAACTTTTCAGCATCTTCCAGAATTTGCATGAGACTAGAGTTGGCTAAATTAATGATGTCCGCGTAGCGGGGAGAAGTCTTGGTTGCCCAGTTCTTTGCGTCTTCCAGACATTTTTCTACTGTAGCATTACGGATATCATTGCCTAAAATACCATTATTAAGTTTACGAAAATAACTTCCGATTCCGCGTGAACCGTTTTTCAGATCATCAGCAGTCAGTGCGTGTCCATCCAGTTCTCCTTCGAATTGGTCGTAGAATCCTTTCATTTGCTCCAGAATTTCCGTTTCCAGCGCTTTCAGTTGCTTGCGATACTCTTTGATGGTATCAGGGTTTCGTAACCGTTGCCGGAGTCCTTCTCCCTTTTCAATATAACCTTCATCGAAAATATTGCGTCCGAAACTTTTTACTTCGTCCGACACGTTCCAACGTTTATCGTCGGCAATTCGTTCGTTGATATAATCGAGTAACCATGCGAGAACGGGAGAAGTGGGTCCTAGTTTCTCAATCATGCTATCTACAGCGTCACTAAGAACTTCGGTGTTATTTAACTCAATATTCAGATTCGGGCTAAGTTCCAGTTCCCGTGCGAGATTGCGCATGACAGATTGAAAAAATGAGTCGATAGTCTCTACCCTGAACCGGCTGTAATCATGCAGCATATAGCTAAGGGCGACGCCTGCCGCTTCCCGTATCTCCTGTTCGGTTTTTCCTGTCTCTTCTTTAATTCGGTTGAGGTAGGCTTCGGAATCTTTATCGCCTATCTGTATGCCGTAAAGCTGACTAAGAATGCGTTCTTTCATTTCTGCAGTTGCCTTATTGGTAAAGGTGACAGCGAGAATTTGCCGGTAGGCGCGGGGATTGAGAATTAACAGTTTGATATATTCCACTGCCAGGGTAAATGTCTTACCCGAACCTGCGGAGGCTTTATAGACTAAAAGTTCACTCATGTTTCTGTTTATGGGATATATTCGATTTTAGCAACAATGACCCGTATGTCCTCCGGTTCTTTCCCTGCCTTTACCAATGCCTGATGAAAGTTTTTGGGGAAGAACATGAAGAATGTATCCGGAGTGGAATCTACATATTTTATTTTCTTGGCTTTGTAGAAAGTAACATCCGGTTTGTATTCAGTGATAGGCTCTGCATATTCTGCTGAAGTAATTCCGAAACGTTCGGTGCCTTTCACTACATATTGCAGATCAATACCATGGCGGTGTGCTTCGATTTTACGTTTACTGACATCTTGTGTTGTTGCATCCTGTACATTGATGTAACAATGTTCGCCATCCACTTCATATCGTCCGGCAGGCATATTCGCAAGGTCGTGGGTAGCTAGCCATTGGAAAGTCTTGTCCCACACTTTCTGGTTCTTATGATATTGTGACGCAAATTCCTGATAATCGGTTGTTTTATGAGGCATTGCCTTCAGTCCGTTTGCCCATTCTTGTTTTTGTGTCCATTGACGGGCTTGTTTAAGAGTCCAGTTATCAGCGGATTCTTGTGAACACACGTTTTCAGTGAAGAAGAAAAGAAAAAGTCCGATAAACAGGCTTGAACTACTAAATACAAATTTTGATTTCATGATTGTTCGAAAAAATTAGGTCCGAAAATAAGTATGAATAAAGGTAGATAGTCTTTTAAAGCTACTCGCAATAACTTTAAGGCTTGTCCAATCCTGTAATTAATCGTTTGTGGAGATACATTCAGCTTCTCGGCAATTTCTTTATGCGTCAGATGTTGATTGCGGTTCATCTCGTAAGCTTCGAGATATTCTTTCGGAAGTTTTTTTAGTGCTTCTTCATATAAACGGAAAAGCTCATCACTCAAATAGAAGTCCGGGTTATTGAACTCACTATCATATTTATCAACGATTTCCTGATGAACTTTTCGTTTGATCTCAAAATGGGAAAGACGGTTGAGAGCTTTGTTCTTGACAATCGTAAAAAGAAGTGTTTTGAGTGTCAACTCTTCCATAAGAGTGCAACGATTTTCCCACAGCCACATCATCGTTTCTTGTACAATCTCCTCTATTTCTTCCTGCTCACCTACATACTGGGAACAAAAAGCACATAGCCTACGGAAATAATGTCTGTAGACGACGTCAAAAACTTTTTCTTCTCCTGCTTTTAGGGCAGTGATAACGGACTTATTATTATTAATATCCAAATATATCGGAGATTGTGACATTCTCTTTTAATTTATGTAAGACAAAAATAATGAAAGAAGTAGATAAATGAAATAAAAATGCGAGAAAAAATATTTTTTTCTTTTTCTCTTTAGTATATTTGTGCTCACAACTGTATTACTACAAAGGTATTATAGTTTTTTTTGTAAAAAGATAAAAGAGCATGGATGAAACTATCTTGGTGAATTACCTGCAAGGTGAATGTAATGATGAAGAAGCTGCTCGGGTGGAAGCTTGGTGCGAGGAAGGGCCGGAAAACCGGAAAACTTTGGAGCAACTTTATTACACTCTCTTTGTAGGTGAGCGTATAGCGGTGATGAATACTGTAGATACAGAGGCGTCATTGGATCAATTTAAATCAGCTATCAGAGAAAAGGAGAAAAAGGCTAAGCGGAAAAGTATTTCAATCCGTTGGGGACGTTATGCTACTGTGGCGGCTGCTTTTCTTACCGGACTCGTTTTTGCCGGTGGAATTGCCTGGGGATTACTTTCTAATAAGCTTTCGGATTATGAGGTGATAACTGCTGCCGGACAGAGAGCGCAGACTGTGTTGCCGGATGGTAGTAAGGTATGGCTGAATGCATCTTCAAAAATAGTTTATCATAATTCTTTATGGAGTTCGGATCGTCAAATCGATTTGTCGGGTGAAGCCTATTTTGAAGTGTCTCATGATAAACATGCTCCATTTATAGTAAATAGTAAGCAAATCAAGACTTGTGTGCTTGGTACGAAATTTAATGTGCGTGCACGCCAAGATGAGAATAGGGTAGTGACTACCTTGCTTCAAGGACTGGTACGGGTAGATTCTCCGCGAACGGAAGAGAATGGTTATTTGTTGAAACCGGGACAGACATTGAATGTAAATACGGATACTTATCAAGCAGAGTTAATTGAATATAACCAACCTACAGATGTGCTTCTCTGGATTAATGGCAAGTTGGAATTTAAGCAACAGTCTTTATTGGAAATAACCAATATTATGGAGAAGTTGTACGACATCAAATTTATCTATAAGGATGAAGCATTGAAATCAGAACGGTTTACCGGTGAATTCTCTACTGATAGCACTGCTGATGAGATACTGAATGTATTAATGCATACCAATCATTTCTCTTATAAGAAAGACGGACGGATTGTCCGAGTGATGAAGAAATAAGAGATAGGTTAGTGTTTCTAAAAGGCTGTCTAATTAGATCTTGACAGATTAAGGTTTGTTCGTTATATAAAGATGTGAAGTGCTCCCAAAAGTTAGATACATAACTTTCTGGGGGCATTTCACATATATGTAGTGGCAAACTGATTGGAATGGGATTTGATTAGATAGTCTTTAACACGAGAAATCACCCTCACTACATGACTGAACTGCACTCCTTAAGTTTTGTGTTCAACTTTTGGGGTGCAGTTCATTGTAATGAGGGTGATTTTATGAACTTAAGGCCTGTTTGATAGCCTCTATTCTATATTTTTATAGTTATCTATTCATAAATACTTACTCACTTTTGGGTTCGTAAACATTAAATTCTGTAACATCCGTACGACCGTTTGTAGAGATAGTAATAATCTGATATTTCAGATATCGCGTAGTAATAGGAGAAATGAACGTAATATTCTGTGTACCACCGGAGATTTGCTAATGAACTCAATGATTTCCATGTCGTACCATTTTCAGACTGTAATATTTCCACTTCTCTAGGAGCATATGCATTGGCCCAATGATTCGTTTTGATACCTGTTAAAACCTTAGCTTCTCCTAAATCAACAGTAAACCAGAATCCTTTATTATTTAGAGCAACGTCAGTTCCAGTCTTGCCATCGATTAAATTATTGGGTGCGCCTTCTACTCCTTCTTCTACATTAATAATCCAGCCGGCGCGATTACTGATAAGTTGGCTATTACTAGGAATACCGCTTTTTAGATTACAATAGGCAGCTTTATTAATAATGACAGGCAATGTACTTAAACTACTGCTAATAACAGTGTTCTTATCATTGGTAGTTACATTACTGATTGAGACACTGAAAGAGAAACTTGTTTTTTCCATGATACTGGCAAATATCGTCGGATCAACCGTCGCAGTGATTTCTTCAGAAGTCATCTGTCCTTCTTTGAGAGTAACCTGTGAGGAACTTAAAACGATCTGGCTTGCATCAAGCCCTTCTGTTTCACTTTTTGCACTTAATGCGATAACCATATCTGTAGAGACTGCTTTCTGTGTTTTTACAGTAAAAGCCATCTTAATTTCATCTCCTCCGATTCCATTCGCATCATGAGTCAGATTGAACTTTTTTACATTCCCCGATAAATAGTCATTTCTCTGTAGAGACACATACGTAGCATTCCACTCGTTAAAAACGTCTTCATCATCGCTACAGGACGAAATGAACGGGACAAACAAGCCGAGTAGAGTTGCTATTGATAGTGATTGAAATATATTTTTCATATGTACATACGATTAAATTATTACTATTTCCATTCGGTAGATTTATCTGTAGATAAAATACCGTCAATCCAGGTAGGAGTAGCAGAAGTAGTCAATGTATGACCTTTGCCGGTTGCATCTTCGAATACATTGCCTTGTCCTTCATTGAATCGCCAATAAGCTTCCAAACCTACAGATTTTGGGCTAACTTGAGTCATGTTATTTTGAATTTGAGAAGCGGAACGAACTACAGACCAGATACGTGCTTCACTCATCAAAATTTTACAGTTTCCCCATCTACTATAAGAATCATCACCTAAGCAGAACCAATTTACATCAGAGAAAGTTGTTGCTCCTGTTGGTATACTCAACACACCCGAATCAACTCCGTTTATGTAAAGTCGATAGTTGGAACCATCACAGACCAATGCTAAATGTTGCCATTCGTTTGGCTTGAAAGAATTACTTGGATTCAAATAAAGCCGGTTACGTCCTACAATCTGTACTAATGAATGTGCCTTATAATTTTCATTGTCACTTTGAGGATCCTCAAAACGTAAAAGGATGAAGTTTGCATCATCTCCTCCGTTCTTAAATACTGCACGGTCACGGTCAGCTGTGTTGGCTACCTGAAAACGAACCTCTATCGTATATTGTGAATACGTTTCGGGAGATTCTGTGAATTTATTAGCTTTTAAACTAGGAGCGCCAACAAACATTGGAGCTGAAAATTCGATAATACTTTCTGCCAAAATAACAAAGGTTCCGGTATTTTCCATCGGTGAAATACTTCCATCTTGCAATACTAGTTTTACAGGCAGTGCATATGATTCTCCCGATTTCATCATTTCCTGACTGAAAGCTTTCAAAGCGATGGAGAGGGCATCGGCTGCATATTGTCCTGCTTTTACAGTAATCGTTTCCGGCAACGTATAATAATCTTTGGGCAACATTATATATCCGGTTCCATTAATATGGTTATAAGTGTCCAGTACTGATTGATCTGTAACCAATTTATAATGATTGTCTGTAGAAGAAAGATTACTAAGATGCACATTTAGGGTAGTAAAACTTTCTCCAGTAGCCTGTACGGTCACTTTTTGACTTGTACTGGAAAGAGCTTCTTCAATATAAGCATGTGTATCTAAAGTATCGTATTTTGCATCTCCACAACTTACTATACTTCCTAAGCCTGTTATGACTGCGGAGAAGCATAAAATTTTTATATAATTCATACGTTTCATAGTTTACATTAATTTTTAAGTAATGAATGTGATGACGGGTTCATAATTTGAATAGCACGGCGTATATTTTTATATTCTGGTGAAGTTCCATACTCTGCTTCCATATGATAGGTTCCTGCACCACCTTTACGGAATCCGTTACTTGGTTGCCAGCGTGCCATTCCTTCGAGAGATTTCATTTTGTTACCATAACGATCAGTGTAATCATATCCACCGTCCATAGCAGCATCAGTAGCCTCGAAATTCTCGGTCATGATGGTCATCTTCGTGATTTGTTCTTCAGACATGACACTGCTATACGTCTGAACAAGTCCTGCACCTGCTACGCCGCCTGTGATAAGACGTTTATCGAGTTTAGAATCACTGCCAGGACTACTATTATTGTAAGCCTGAATGATAAAATAGTCAAAATATAACCCGACTTCAGGTCTACCTGTTATGCTCTGTGGTTCGCCATCGATAACTAATAATTTACCTGTTCCTGATTTCGGACCGAAATATTTGCCTAGTTCATCAACAAATGCAAACATTCTATCGTCTTCGTCTACGATATTACCGGGGTTGCCGAAATTAGGTTCATAATCGATATCAAAGCCGTCGTAACCATATTTGTTTACTGTATCGGCAATGGCGCTTGCATATTTGCGAATGGATGCTTCTATTGCTTCCTTATTTGATTCATCGGAAGGCCATTCCCAAAAATCATTCACAGCTTCTTTTTCGGATGAAAATCCCATATTTTCCCAATTTTCACGAATATTCTGCGGAGTAATTTGATCGCCTACACTTCTGATAATAAAACACATGGTAAAACGAGTTCCTTTAACTTGTTGGCAAAATTGCAGATCTTTTTTTTGAGCTTCTGTAATGTTCGACCAATTTCCCCAAATAGAAACAATATCTACACTATCAGGAATACCGGCTAAAGAGCTTTTCATATAGGCACCTTCACCACTCCAGCCACCAAACCAGCCAAAGGCAACTTGGTGATCTGTCTGCTTATAGGCACGCAAGGCCGCATAATATTCATCCGATACGATCGATTCGGGAAAAGTTTTTGCTTCCGACTCCGTCCAGTCACTGCAACCGATCAATGAGGTCGTTGCCAGTGATATGAGTACAATGTATAATAAATAAATTTTCTTCATAAAAGTCCTTTTTATGCATTATATAAATTAGTTCTTTTTAGCCCACTTTAAGTCAGTAGCTTCGTTATCAGCACCGCCTAGTTCTGCTACTCCCAGATCATAATTGGCTTTATTGTTTTGTGCCTCTGTATAAGGGAAGCTTAGACGACGCATACCGCGTTGGCTACTCACTCCACAATCTGATAGATTGTCGATACAAGGATAAAGTTCCGGATAACCTGTACGGCGATATTCAGCCCATGCTTCCAATCCTAATGGATAATTGGCGATCCATTTTTGAGTAATGACACGTTGGAAATTTTTTCCATTTACGTTATCAGCCTCACTGTCATCCCACATCACACTCACTGTATTGGTAATTGTAGCAGTAGCATTTTGCACAGCATCACTTTCATGTGATACGACAGGAGCTTCGTCAATCTTCAAGTATTCAGTGGCTGAAACCTGATATTGTTCCATTGACAAATTAATACCATCTTCGTAATAGGCTTTTGCTGTTTTAGAACCGACATTCCAACCACGCAATTTTCCTTCTGCACGTAAAAAAGCCGTTTCTGCAGCGCAGAAAACCATTAATTTAGAGGTTGCCGTATATGCGGGAATAGAAAATCCTGCAGCGTCTGCCTTTTTAAAATCAGCATCTCCTGTACGCATACCTACATATTTATCTGTTTTCCCGGCAAGGGTAGACTTATTAAAGAACTTCGGCATACGTGGATCGCCATATGCATTCATATAATCTACAATATTTGCATTCACACGCAGATCACCCCAACTTACAGCTGCCAGTTGATATGGATTACTCTGTGTGCCACAAGAAAGCATAGCATTATCCGAATTACTTTCAATCAATCCTGCTTTATGTGTTACTGCTGCTTCAGCTGCCTCTTGAGCAATGCCAGGCCATGTTCCGCTGATTCGCATTGCAACACGTAAGCGCATTGAATTGGCTAGCTTAGCCCAACCTGAATAATTTCCATCAAAAACCGGATCATTGGCCCCCAATGGGGCATTGCCATTTGTTTCTACATAATAGTTGTACAAAACATCAGCTGCATTGGCTAAATCACTTAATATACTGGTATAGACCTGTTCCTGGGTATCATAAGATACATAGAAATTACCCTTCTTTACTTGGCTGTAAGGCATCGGTCCATAACAATCCGCAACGCGAAGCATCGTTATTGCACGTATCATACACGCAAAAGCATAATAATGTCCCGTAGAATTAGTTGCTTCCTGTATTTGGAAAAAGTTTCCATATATTTTTTCAAACGGAGTGTTCCAGGGGGTAGCATTCCAGGCATCACTCTGATTGAATGTGCTGAAGTTTGTACCACTCCATGTGTTAGAACAGCATAGATAGCCACCTAACTGTCCCACCATCTGATCTTGCATTTGAGAGTCATTCTGCTGAATATTCACAATTGTTTCAATCATAGACTTCATCAAAGTCGCAGGGTCTGCATCATGAATTTGATATTGATTCGTATTATACTCCTCAAATTTATCGGTACAACTTCCTGCCAGTAACAACAGAGCGGCACCGACTGTGATATTTCTTAAATATTTTCTCATAACATTAGCTTTTTCTTTTAGAATTGAACTTTCACATTAAAACCGAAGTTACGCAAGCTAGGTTGCATAAAGTAGTCTACATTCATATAATAGTTACTGGAGGTAGAGGCAGACAATTCCGGGTCAAATGGGGCTTTACAATAAATCATCCATAAATTACGTCCTACAATACCCAAAGTAACATTCGCCACATTTTTAAACCATCTTTTAGGAAGTGTATAGTTTAGACTCAATTCCTGCAAACGTACATTGGTTGCACTATATAGATAATAACGACCGTAGCCACCTTCACCCGTACCAATAGTCTGGTAATACTTTTGGGCGTTAACTTTACCGTTATTAATAGGTATACCACCATTATCACGAGCTGTTGCAGATGTTCCGGATACTCCATAATAATCTAAGATACCTTGAGTAGCCGAATAAGCTAATCCGCCTACGCGGGCTGATAATACAACTCCTAAATCAATTCCTTTATAAGTGAAATGATTGGTCCATCCGAGGTTGAAATCAGCATCCAGATTACCTACTTTTACCGGAGTGTTTGATGAAGTGATACCCAGATTACCATTCTGATCGACTTTTATATTACCGTTATTGTCTTTTGTCAGTTGGTTGTATACATAGATATCAGTCATGGAGCCTCCTTCTGTCAGGATGACGCGAGGAGCTACATTCTCTTTACCTAACCAACCCACATTCATTTCATCCATTTGGATAGCTTCTCCTGTCACGGGATTCACGCTGCCGCTTGCCAGTCGTTTCACCTTGTTACGGTTTAGAGTGAAGGTTGCATTAGAAGACCATCCGAATCCTGCCCATTTATCGTTGAACCCTAAAGCCAATTCAAGACCTTGGTTTTGCACGTTACCAGCTTGTACAATCGCTTGTTTATATCCGGAAGAAGAGGGAATATCTACCTTAAATGTTTGGTTCAGTGTGTTAGAACGATAGTAAGTTGCGTCTAAATTGAAACGGTTTCCCCAGAATTTCAAGTTCAAACCGATTTCCCAGGACTTAGTCTTTTCAGGTTTCATGTTGTCCATCGGGTAAACGATCGGATTCGCCCAGTTATGTGTCTGGCTGTTGTATTCGTAACCCGGATTAGTAAGGAAACGATCGAAAGAAGAGGCTACCACTGTATATGAACCGCGTATTTTAGCATAAGAGATCACCTCGGGCAGTTTAACCATTTCTGATAATAAAGCCGATAAACCGACTGACGGATAAAAGAAAGATTTCTGTTTGGAGAATGCAAGTTTTGAATCCCAGTCATTACGTCCGGTTACGGTTAGATACAGTTGATTTTTCCAACTTAATTCAGCACTGGCAAAAATACTTTGAATTTCATCTTCATATCCGGTAGGGTCCGGTTTATAGTTGGCGGAGAAATTAATATTGTTGATCTGGAAGAAGTTAGGAATAACCAGGTCACCTGCAATATATAACTGATCCATTGAAGTATGATATATGGAAGCACCAACATTGGCTGTTAAATGAAAATCACCAAATGTTTTATCTATATTAGCCAGGAAATCGGCATATAAAGAACGTTCCTGACGCATGGCATCTTCAAAACCACCGCTTACACCACAGAATGTTGTTAATGTAGAAGCAGATTTTTCGTTTTTATTCCGGTAGTCGGAGTTGTCCAGATTGACACGACCGACAACATTGAGCCAATCTGCAGCCTGCCATTTCAAAGAAGCGTTCATCATATAACGTTTCTTGTTGGAAGTACGGTTGATGCGATTTTGTATCCAATATGGATTTTGTAATGACAAACTTGCATCACCATAAGGCCAATATTGTTCCATATAGCCGTAGTTAGTATTATAACGCTCATACAGACGAATTTCGTCAAAGTTGTCTCCACGAGGGAATAGATACAGTGATGGGAGAGGATTATAATACTGTCCTTGAGAAACCATGTTTTTGTTGTTCTGAACGATATATTGTGCACCGATATCCAGAGTAAGTTTATCATTCAGGAAATGGGTGGTATTACGTGCCGTAAAATTATAACGGTTATAGGAGTTATTCGGAAGAATTCCACCGGAGTTAGTTGTAGAAGCAGAAAGATAGGTCTGGTTTTTGGTATTTCCTGTAGATAATGCTACCGAATTGATAACATTGGAGCCTGTTTCAAAGAAGTCAGATGGGTTATATCGACGGTTTGTCAATTCTCCCCAGCTGAATAATCCGGAACTTGTACCATAACGGTTCTGCATATCCGGCATAATATATGCTTTAGAGAAAGTAGTACTGTTGGATACTGTTATGGTAGTTTTCTCTGTTTTGCCTTTTTTAGTAGTAATTAAAACAACACCGTTTGCCGCAGCAGAACCATATAATGCTGCCGCAGAAGGACCGGTCATCATACTAATACTAGCAATATCGTCCGGATTTAAGTCAGCAACAGCATCTGATCCTCCCATCTCTCCAAATAATCCTTCGCCACCGCTTTTTCCTGTATTAAAAATAGGTACACCGTCAATTACATACAATGCATTGTTATCTTTAGTCAGAGATTTCATACCACGCATAACAACACGTGTGGCACCACCAGCACCGGTTGCACCACTATTAATCTGAACACCGGCAACCTTTCCTGATAGTGAATTCATAAAATTGGCATCTTTTACAGCTGTCAATTCGTCACCTTTTACCTCTTGTACATTATAACTTAACGCCTTAGTTGCACGCTTGATACCCAATGCAGTAACAACTACTTCGTCCAATACTTGCGTATCTTCTCCTAAGGTTACTTTTATAGGTTGTGCGTTGGCAAGCGTGATTGTTTGGGAGAAAATCAGTTTCATATACTTTCCCTAAATTCTATTCTTGTTTGATAAA